>Ga0307372_10000568_pt1 | contig 65798 bp, 55 predicted proteins | sample OX1MG_FD_202533 | JGI IMG/M metagenome (GOLD analysis project Ga0307372, IMG submission 202533) | Soil microbial communities from Risofladan, Vaasa, Finland - OX-1 | ecosystem: Environmental > Terrestrial > Soil > Coastal area > Acid sulfate soil | place: Finland: Risofladan, Vaasa | collected... | reverse complement strand
TTGTGTGCCGAGCCATGAGGTGCGGTCTGAAAGAAGCGCGGAGCAAACACGCGAGCTGATGAACAAGAACTGGATAGGAGCCTACGGTGCCGGGCGAGCGAGCAAAGGATCGCGAAGCCCACATCCATCAAAGGCACTGCTGCATGTCACGGAATCGGGACTAAGGGTGAAACGATTCACCCTGACCATGCAGCAGAAGTCAGCAGCGGGCGTATTAGTCGCTCAAGCGAGAGGATCACGTGGTGCAGACTGCGATGAAGCTGGTATTAGAACCGATCTTTGAAGCCGATTTCCACAACTGCTCCTACGGGTATCGCCCACAGAGAAATGCGAAGATGGCCTGCAAGGCTATACGCAAGGACCTGTATCAGCGAGCCTGGGGCGTAGTGGAGATTGATTTCCGCAGCTACTTTACGACCATTTCACACGCCAAATTGATGGTCCTGATCAAACAACGCGTGGTGGATGGGAGCATGTTGCGGCTGATCAAGCAGAGCCCTACCGTAGGGATCGCCTATCAGGGAAAAGCGGAGCCGACGAAGTTGGGAGTCCCGCCAGGATCACCGATCTCGCCGCTCTACAGCAACATCTTCCTGAACCTGCTGGACCAGGTGTGGCACAAGCTCGATGGCCTCGCGTAACCCTCTGAACCGCCCGATGCGGACCCGCATGTCGGGTGGCAGGGGCGAGCGGGCGACCGCTCCCCCTATACCGATTCCTCCTGGATTTCTTGCGCGTCAGTCAAAATGTAAGAATCACAAATATAATTCGGCACCGCCCGTTGCGGCCCTACGAATTTTTCATCGGTTCCGTTTCGCGGCAGGTGTGTGTGATAACATTCGCGCGCCCATGAGGAAGGAGAAATCACGATGAGGAATCGTCTGGCTGCTTGGATGATTGCGCTTGTTTGCGCGCTGGGCACGGCTACGGCTGTGCGCGCGCAGAGCAATTCGCAATGGACAGCCGCGCAGTCGTCGTCGTTGGATAAATTCATCGATTCGGCGATGCATCAGTGGAAAGTGCCGGGGCTGGCCATTGGAATCGTGCGGGGAAGCAGCGCCGTTTACGTGAAAGGATTTGGCGTGCGCGATATCAAGAGTGGTGAGCCGGTGACGCCGGACACGCTGTTTGATATTGGGTCGTGCACGAAAGCGTTTACGGCCGCGTCCGTGGGAATCCTGGTGGATCGCGGAAAAATGCATTGGGACGATCGCGTGAACGACTACGTGCCGTTCTTCCACCTGCGTGATCCGATGGCGGACGAAAATGTGACGATGCGCGATCTGCTGACGCACCGCACGGGAATGGGCGGAACAGATTTGCTGTGGTATGGCTCGCCATTTTCGCTCGAGCAAATCATACGGCGCATCAGGTACATCAAGCCGACGGAGGGATTTCGCGCCCGGTTTCAATACCAAAACGTGATGTATGCGACAGCGGGTTACGCAGTGGGGCGGGCGAGCGGCGGCACGTGGGAAAATTTTGTGCGGCAGAATATTTTTGAACCGCTGGGAATGAGCGGCGCCGATTTCAGCGCCACAGACGCGCAGAAGGCGGCGGATCATGCGACGCCGCATTTGGAGTGGCCGGACGGAAGCGTCAAGACGACTCCTTGGAGAAATCTGGACAATATTGCGCCCGCGGGTTCGATCAATGCCGGCGTGCGGGACATGACGAAATGGATCGCGTTGCAATTGAATGACGGTGCCGTGAATGGGAAGCGACTGATTTCCGAAAAAAGCATGAAGGAGATGCACACGCCGCAAATCGTGGTCCCGGCGGGAGGAGAATTCCAGCTCTTTTTTCCGGAATCAATGCAACTGAGCTATGGGACGGGATGGTTTATCGAGGATTATCGCGGTCACCAGATCATTTTGCATCCGGGGGACATTGACGGGTTTGCGTCTGTGGTGGTGCTGATTCCCGAAGTGCAAACAGGGTTCGTGATCCTGGCAAATCTGGATCACACACCTGTCCGCGAGGGGCTCGCGTTTCATCTGATCGATCAGTTCCTGGATTTGCCTGCGGAAGATTGGATTGGGCATTTTGCCGATGTTGCGAAGGGTTTTGCCGCGGCGGAAGAAAAGCAAACAGCGGAAGAGCAAGAGAAACAGCAAGCGAATACACATCCGTCGCGGGAACTTGCTGCTTATGCGGGAACGTATCGGAATCGCGCGTACGGCGATGCGGTGGTGTCGCTCGAAGGGGACCACCTGGCATTTCAATTCTATACGTTTAAATCAGCGCTGACGCATTTTCAGTACGACACGTTTGTAGCCGACCTGGCAGGATTGGGCGGGAAAACACGCGTGACATTTTATTTGAACGGCGATGGAGATGTGACGAAATTATCGGCGGAAGGACTGGACTTCAAGCGGGTAAACGCGCGTCCGGAAGATTGAGAGTGGAGAGAGCACCGTGCGAAATGGAGATGGCATGAGGCGACAGACAGCAATGGCCGTTGCGGTCATGGTTATTTTGGTCATGGCAGCGATTCGAATGCAATCGGCATCACGACAGAGCGCGGATGCCGCGAAGCCGGATGCGGATACTTATGATGTGATTATTCGCGGCGGGCACATACTCGATGGCACTGGCAACCCGTGGTACGCAGCGGACATTGGGATTCGCGGCGACAAAATTGCGGCCATTGGCAAATTGGATGATGCAACCGCAAAAAAAGTAATCGATGCGGAGGGCAACGTAGTTACCCCGGGATTTATCGACATGCTGGGACAATCGGAGACTTCGCTGCTGATTGACAACCGCTCGCTGAGCAAAATTTCGCAGGGAATCACTACGGAGATTACGGGAGAGGGCGGGTCGATTGCGCCGCAAGACGCGCTGACGCTCGGGCCGATGAAACCGTTTCTCGATCAGTATCATTTGACCGTGGATTGGACCGATCTCGCAGGATATTTTCGCAGGCTGGAGAAAGTTGGCACACCGCTGAATTTGGGCACGTACGTTGGCGCGGCGCAGGTGCGGGAGGCGGTGATCGGCGATGATGATCGCGCCCCGACGCCGGCAGAGCTTGAAAAAATGAAGCAGCTGGTTGCGCAGGCGATGCAGCAGGGCGCGATGGGCGTGTCAACAGCGCTGATTTACCCGCCGGGGCATTATGCGAAGACGGACGAGTTGGTGGCATTAGCGAGCGTCGCGTCGCAATACGGCGGAATTTATGCGACGCACATGCGAAGCGAAGGTCAGACGGAAATGGAAGCGATGGATGAAGCGATCCAAATTGGACGCGAGGCGCGTTTGCCGGTGGAAATTTTTCATTTGAAGGTGAGCGGGAAGACGCGCTGGGGATCGATGCCGAAGATCGTAGAGAAGATTGAGGCGGCGAGAAAATCGGGAGTGGATGTAGCGGCGGATATGTATCCGTATCTTGCGGGCGCGACGGCGCTGGCTTCGTGCTTGCCGCCGTGGGTAGCGGATGGCGGGACGGCGAAATTGCTGGCGCGTCTGCACGACCCGGCAGTACGACAGAAAATCAAGGAGGAGATGGGCGCGGATCATCCGAGTTGGGAGAATCTGTATTTCGACAGCGGCGGCGCAACAGGGGTGATGATTTCCGGGGTCGTGAACCCGGAATGGAAAAAATATGACGGTAAAACGGTGGCGGAAATGGCGGCGAGCGAAAAGAAGGATCCGCTCGATGCGCTGTTCGATTTTATTCTTGCGGACAAAGCACAGACGGGGGCGCTTTACTTCATCGCGGACGAGAAGGATCTGCAATATGGGCTAAAGCAAAGATGGACGAGCATCGGGCTCGACGCAAACGAAACGTCGCTGGATGGGCCGCTGTTTGAGGCGCACAATCATCCGCGCGCGTGGGGATCGATGCCGCGATTTCTGGGGCATTACGTTCGCGATTTGCATTTGCTGCCGCTGCCGGAAGCGATACGGAAGATCACTTCGCTGCCAGCGGAGCGGGAGCATCTTACGGATCGCGGTTTGCTGAAGCCGGGATTTTATGCGGATATTACGATCTTTGATCCGGCGACAATTATTGATAAGGCGACATATGCGGCGCCGAACCAAGTTTCAGAAGGCGTGCATTACGTTTTTGTGAACGGGCAGCTCGAATACGAAAATGGCGATTTCACCGGAGCGATGGCGGGCCGGGCGTTGCGCGGGCCGGGGTGGCGCAAAGGCCAAGCTGAAAACTAGCGGGAGAGCGGGAAACGGGGAAAGCTTAATGTCGCGGATGATGGAAGAAATTCGGGAGCAGCCGCAGGCGCTGCGCAGAACTTTTGAAGCGGAGCGCGCGCATGCGGTGGAGTTCAAGAAGTTCGCGTCGCGGCGAGATTTTCGATTGATCGTCCTGGTGGCGCGAGGGACGTCGGACAATGCCGCGCTTTTCGGGCGCTATTTGCTGGAGATTACGACGGGGATTCCGGTTTCGCTGTGCGCGCCGTCGGTGCACACGCTGTATGGAGCGCGATTGAATTTGCGCCACGCGCTCGTGATCGGGATTTCGCAGTCGGGCGAAGGGATGGACATCAATTCGGTGCTGAAAAGCGCGCGGAAACAGGGCGCGTTTACGGTGGCGGTGACGAACGAAGCGAAGTCGACAATGACGCGCGTAGTGGACGAGAGTTTTCTGGTGCGCGCGGGAAGACAGAAGTCAGTGGCGGCGACGAAGACGTACACAGGGCAGCTACTGGTGCTGTATTTGCTGGCGTCGGCGCTGGGATCGCACATCGAACTCGAATCCGTGAGCGAAATTCCGGTACTTGTGCGCGAGGCGCTACGGCTGGCGCCGGAAATTCGGGCAATGGTCGAGAGGTACCGGTACATGCGGCAGTGCGCCGTGGTGGCGCGCGGCATGAATTATGCGAATGCGTTTGAGCTGTCGCTAAAACTGATGGAAACGTGTTACGTGGTTGCAGAGCGATTTTCGTCTGCCGATTTTTTACACGGGCCAATCGCGATGATTGAGCGCGATTTCCCCGTGCTGTTATTTGCGCCACCGGGTAAGACATTGAAAGGCCAGCAGTCGCTAATCAAGCGTCTGAAAGGACTGAACGCAGAGACGCTGGCGATTACATCGCAGGATGCGCGGCTGCCAGGAGTGACGCGCGTGATTCGCGTTCGTGGAAGAATGGGGGAAATCTACACGCCGATTCCTTATATTATTCCGGGACAGCTTTTCGCGGCACAGCTTGCGGAAGTAAAGGGAATTGACGCGGACCGACCGCGGTCGCTGCAAATCGTGACACACACTTTCTGAAGCGATCGCATTTAGCTAATTTCCCGCGGATCGGCCTAGTGTGGGGGCATTCGGAATCAGGCCTAAATCTTTTTCGATCGACTGGAACGGCGAATCGGAACGCAAGAAATCGAAGATCGGATCCGTTTTGATTATAAGCAGGGACCACGAGCGATCGCGGTAGGCCTTTTGCAAATAGCGCAGTGTATTTTCCTTGTCCCCCATCTCCGAATAGATGAATGCGACGCGGGCATTAGCGTCCTCACTCGGCTTCCAATTACGCAGAATGTCTGCGACCTGTTCCTGGGACCGGTGGCGATGGCCAACGGCGGATTCAAAGTTATTGCCTCACGAAATTCCCGATCGGCCGTTTGGAAGTCCCAGTCATGCCGGTACGCAACGACGGCCAATGAAGCATGAGCTTCGGCGAGGCTTGGATCGAGCTCGACTGCGGTTATAGCAGCGCGTTTTGCCTTGGAAAGTACCGAAGCGGGAGAAGTCGAATCCCAAGCGCTTGACAGGATGTAGGAGCCCGCGAGACCGGCATAGGCCGGGGCGTATTTGGGATCCTGACGAATTGCTTTGGCGAAGTGTTCGATAGCCTCTTGGATTGCCCAAGGATCTCTGCGGTTCCAGAAGGAACGGGCGGCCCAAGATAAGCTCCGAGTAAATGTGGTGTGTGATCGCGAGTGATTCGCAGTGTCCCTCTTCTGTGGAGGCAGAGCACTGCCGGCGACCCATACGGACGCGGAAGCCGGCAGCGACAGATCTCGTTATTGTTTCAATGTATCTTCGATGAACGCGGCAACATTCGCTTTGAGCTTGTCGTGAGCCGCGTCATAGACATACATCATGTGACCCGCGTCATAGTATTTGAGTGTAACGTGACTGCGTAGCTCGGCTGGCAAGTTGAGGTGATCCATGGTGTATTCAGTTTCGAAAAACGGCGTGGCCAAGTCGTAATATCCATTTTCGACCTGGACGCGCAAATGCGGATTGGAAACCAGAGCTTGTACGAGGTCGGGCTCAACGTTTGGCGCTCCCGGAAATCCGAAGCCACGGCCTCCATGTTTCCAGTCCCAGCTTGTGCCGGCGAAATTCGCTGAGACAAGGTACGTCATGTCTTTGCCGTAATTCAGATCTTGTCGAATGTATTCATTGAACGCCGCCGTGTAAGCGCCACTCAAAGCGGTGGACTGTGGATCGTACGAGGCGTATTCAGCGAGTGGATCATAGGATGGCCCGGTGAATCGCGAATCCAATCGCCCTACGATCAGGCCGCGGCTGCGTTGCAACTCCTCCATAAATTGAGGCAGGTTAACGCGCAGGTTGGCTTTCATTATGTAATCTTCACTGAGGCCAGTGAACTGCGCGAGTTTCTTGGCGACGGCTTCCTTTTCGGTGTCGCTGATTGTGTCGCCCTTCAAAAGTGCAGCCGCGTACTCTGTCGACGCAAATTGCCGCGACTGCTCGATGATATTGTCCAGATTTGCGGGGCAGCCTTCCAGTATTTTGTGATAGCAGGCGGTCGCTGCGTAGCTGGGAACGTAAAGCACGTAGGCGAGATCTTCGCCGGGATAAAACGAAATTGTTCCCAGATCGAGGACGGAAGACATCAGCACGATGCCATTCAAGTCCATGCCGTAATGCGACTGCAGATAATTTCCGACCACGGCGGAACGAAATGTTCCATAGCTTTCGCCGATCAAAAACTTCGGCGAGTTCCATCGATTGTTTTCGGTCACATAGTTGTTGATGAACTGGCCGAAGGCGCGCATGTCCTGATCGACTCCCCAGAAATCCTTGTTGTGCGCCTTGCCAACTGCGTGGCTGAATCCCGTGCCCATGGCGTCGATGAAAACTTCATCGGTGACGTCGAGCAATGAATCCTGATTGTCGACGAGTTTGTACGGCGCTGGCGGTGTGGAAGTCGCGTCTGACGTGACGACGCGTTTCGGGCCGTACGCCCCCATGTGTAGCCAGATTGTCGAGGAACCCGGTCCGCCGTTATAGAAGAACGCAACCGGGCGCCGTGTCATATCTTTCACGTCGCTGCGCGTGTACGCGACGTAGAACATCAGGCCCGTTGGCTCGCCGTTGTCGTTCTTCAGCAGAATCGTTCCGGCGGTCGCTTTGTAGGGGATCGTTTCACCGCCGATGCGGATGCTGTGATCGGTGACGGAAGATGTTTCTTTGGGCTGCTCCGCGGGCGATTCTTTTTTGGCCTCTGGTTTTGATTCATTCTTCGATTCGTTCTGTTCGTTCTGCTGGTTCCGGCGCATTTGTGCGGATGCCGGAGCAACGCAGGTAACGAAAAGCAGGATGTTCAAAAGGGTTCCCAAGAGGACTGGCGCAAACCCTGGGATGCGAAACTTTCTCATCGTTAGACTCCCTTTGGGGAATATATTTCGTTGGAGCTAGTGGCGCAGGGATTCTATCGAGCCCGTGCGGTGTAAGTCAAAAGAGTCTTTTCGTATCTCTTGGCTGCTGACGGGCACAGCTTTCTCGCAGCAAGCATATCCTCGCACAACGCGGCATCTTCTTTGCGCTATGATGGCTCTGCGAGCGCTCATGGCACATCCGCAACACAACTACGACGCGGTTGTAATTGGCTCTGGACCCAATGGGCTGGCGGCCGCCGTGAGGCTGGCGCAAACCGGCAAATCGGTCGCGGTTTACGAAGCGGAATCGACCATTGGCGGAGGCGTGCGTTCGGCTGAGCTGACGCTTCCTGGCTTCATCCACGACATTTGCTCGGCTGTTCATCCTATGGCGGTGAGCTCCCCTTTTTTTCGTGCGCTGCCCCTCGATCGTTTTGGTCTACGTTGGGTCCATCCGGATGCCGCGCTCGCCCATCCGTTCGACGACGGCACCGCCGCTTTATTGGTGCGTTCTTTGGATCAAAGTGCGGTGCAATTCGGTGAAGATGCAGCTGCAGTTCGGTCACTGCTCGAGCCACTGGCAAAATCGTGGGACCGTCTGACAGACTCGATTCTGGCGCCGATACGAATTCCACGCCATCCGTGGGTGCTCGCACGGTTTGGTCTAAACGCTCTTTGCCCCGCAACGAAATTGGCGCGCAGCAAATTCAAGACCGCGCGTGCTCGCGCTGTATTTGCCGGCATGGCGGCGCACTCGATGCTGCCTTTAGAGCAGACTTTATCGGGTGCCTTCGGACTGTTGATCTGGACGACATGCCACAGCGTTGGATGGCCTGTTGCGGCGGGCGGCTCGCAGTCGTTATCAAATGCGCTCGCCGGACTGCTGCGATCGTTGGGCGGCGAAATTTTCACAGATCGTCGCGTAAGCAGTTTGGCCGAATTGCCGGCGGCGCGCGCGATATTGTGCGACATCACGCCGCGGCAGTTCCTTCAGATTGCCGGAAGGAAAATCAGCGAGCGTGAACTGCGCACATTTGCGAAGTACCGCTATGGGCCGGGTGTTTTCAAAGTGGATTGGGCTCTTGATGGTCCGATACCCTGGAATGCACCTGAATGCGTTCGCGCCGGAACGGTGCATATTGGGGCAACGCTTGAAGAAATCGCTGAGTCTGAAATTGCCGCGACACAAGGAAAGATAGTCGAGCGGCCGTTCATAATCCTTTCGCAGCCATCGCTTTTTGATCCAACTCGCGCGCCAGGGGGGAAACACACGGCGTGGGCGTACTGCCATGTTCCAAACGGGAGCAAAATAGACATGCTGGAACACATCGAAAGCCAGGTCGAACGTTTTGCTTCGGGTTTCCGGAAGCGCATTCTGGCCCGCTCCACGATGACCACGGCCGAGATGGAATCGCATAACGCGAATTTGATCGGAGGAGACATCGGCGGAGGTTCCGCGGAGATGAGCCAGTTCTTTTTCCGCCCGAGTGCAAGACTTTACTCTACATCCTTGCCGGGAGTTTTCCTTTGTTCGTCCTCCACTCCCCCAGGTCCCGGCGTGCACGGAATGTGCGGATACTTTGCCGCGCAACGCGCCCTGCGCCGCTGCTTTTAGTGATGCGAGTGTGAAATGGGAATTCGCCAAGAGGTGTACGCCGCTGCGGGTAAGACGAGATTGCCGGCCGCTTGAATAAGTTTAGACGGGCCGGCCCTTGAGTAATTCGAGAACAGAGGTGACGATTTCTCGAATTTGAACCGGACGGAAGAAGACTTTTGCAGCGGAGCCGGGAGAAAAAGTTGTCGTCCGCGAGGCAATCACGATCGTCGGGATGCGGCTGACGAGCGTTTGGATGGCCGGATCGATGGCGGCGCCTACATCGAGAACTATGGCCGAGGGCATTTCTCCGGCAGCCAGGGCGTTTCCCGCATCCGCGGCGGTCTCCATACCCAGAGCGTCGACGCCACGCTCGCGCAACTCGGCGCGAACCCCTGCGCGGAGCGTCCAATCTTCGCCAATCACGTATACGACTGGCATCCCCGCAGGAAAGTATAGCATCCGCGCTAGTGGCGCTTTATCGCCATTGAATGGCGCGGCGTAGGCAAGCGATGGAGCCGTCTGTTACAATTCGGCGAAATCCTGGGGGATTCCTCTATTGGTATCAGAACGAGCACCTGGATCGCGAAGACGATGGGTCGGATGGTTGATTGGCGTTATTGTCGTAGTGGCTCTTGTTTTGGTGCTCGCCAATCGTGACCAGGCTCCAGCCGTTCAGGTGGCGCAAGTAAGGCGCGAGAACCTCTCCGCATCGATCACCAGCAACGGGAAAGTCGAGCCGATAGAACCTTCGATTGCACGTGCGCAGTTTGTGACGTTCGTCAATAAAGTGGCGGCCGTGGAAGGACAAGCGGTGCACAGAGGCGAAGTGATTTTGGTGCTGAATGCCGATAATGCAAAGGCGCAGCTGGCGAACGCGCGCGCTGAGCTCCTTGCCGCCAGGGAACAGCTTCGCGCCGCGCGTGCGGGTGGGCCGGCGGATCAACTGGCGCAAATAAACGGCGATTTGCGGAAAGCGCAAATTGGCGCGGCGAATCTGCAGAGAACGCACGACGCGCTGAAGGGACTGGTTGCGGCAAAGGCCGCGACTCAGGATGAACTGGATCAGAACTCAAGTAAACTGGCGCAAGCGCAGGCAGTGGTTGAAACGCTTCAGCAACGAAAGACAGCCTTAGCGGAACAGGCGAGCGTGAACGCGCAGAGCGCCGAGTTGGCCGCGCAGCGCGATGGCGATCTGATCGCCACGCTCCAACATGACGTGAACTCCGCCACGGTGGTTGCGCCGCTTAACGGGACTCTTTATTCGTTGCCTGTGCATTCTGGGGATTACGTTCAGGTGGGCCAGGTGCTTGCGGAAATGGCGGACTTGCACTATGTGCGCGTGCGAGCATTCGTGGACGAACCTGATTTAGGTGTGCTCGCGCCGAACCAGCCGGTGGATATTACTTGGGATGCGTTGCCGGGGCGAGTCTGGACTGGGCGGACCGAGACGGTTCCCAAGGAGGTGACGACGCTGCAATTGCGCAGCGTCGGCGAAGTGCTTTGCTCGGTCGCAAACGATAACCTCAAATTGATTCCCAATATCAATGTGGACGTGAAAATCGTAGTAAGCCACCGGCAAAACGTCCTGGTGATTCCGCGGGGTGCGGTGCACACGGATGGGTCGCGCCACTTTGTGCTGGTCGTCGACGACGATACATTGCGTCGCCGCGATGTGGAAGTAGGCATTGCAAATCCTACTGAATTCGAAGTGGTTTCGGGTCTGAAAAGTGGTGAGATCGTGGCGCTTTCGGGCGACATCGCGCTGCGCGACGGAATGAACATACATCCTGGGGAGGTAAACCAGTAATGAAGCAGCTTCTCGCGTCGATTGCAGTGTCTATGGTGTTGCTTTTGTCTGCGGCGCGTGTGGCCTCGGCGGACGATCTGGGCTCGATCCAGAGCGAATTTGAAGCAGGGAATTACAGTATGGCCATGAATACGCTTCGTGCCTTGATTTCGCAGAATCCCGGCAACGCCACGGCTCATTACTGGCTGGGACGTTGCTACGTTGAAGTGCGCGACTACGATAATGCGATCGCCGAGTTTGGGAAGGCCGTACAACTCACCCCCAATTCTTCCGTGTACCACGAGTGGCTTGGCCGCGCTTACGGCGGAAAGGCCGACCGCGATCGCAGCTTTTTGCTCGCCCGCCGCGTGAAAAAGGAATTTCTGGCTGCGGTGCAGTTCGACGGGTCAAATATTGAGGCGCGCCGCGACTTGGAGGAATACTTGCTGGATGCGCCGTGGATTGTTGGCGGCAGCAATGAGGATGCTCTCGAGCAAGTGAACGAAATTTCCAAGCTCGATCCGCTCATCGGACACCTCGCCCGTGCCGATTATCTCAATCACGTCGGGAAGAGCGATCAGGCTGTGGCCGAGTATAATGCGGCCTTGGAGATGAAGCCGCGCAGGGTGGGACCGTATTTGGAAATCGCCGACTACTATGCCGGTCAGAACAATGGCGCGGAGGCGCTGAAAATCGTCGACGCTGCCGCACAGGTCAACGCCAAAGATGCTCGGTTAGCGTTCTACCGAGGCGAGGCAGACGTGTTGAGCGGGTTGGACTTCACCGTTGCGGAAGAGGATTTGAAATCGTACGTTGCGAGTTCGCCGGAACGCACCGACTGGCCCTCGCACGCGGCCGCGCGTTACTGGCTCGGACGCCTCTACGAAAAAGAAGGCAACAAAATGGCGGCTGCGGAGCAATATCGCGCCGCATTGCAGCTTGATCCGCGACGAGCAGATGCGCGCAAGCAGCTTACTGCCTTGGAGAAGTCAATTAACTGAGTTATTTATGAATTAGGACGTCCCACGAGTCTAGGAGTGTTCAAGATGAAGGGAGTGGTTCTCGCCGGTGGAACCGGGTCGCGGCTATTTCCACTGACCCGTGTGACGAACAAGCACCTCCTGCCGATCTACGATAAGCCCATGATCTTTTATCCGTTGCAGACGCTGGCGTCCGCGGGCGTCCGCGACGTCCTGCTGGTCACGGGCGGGCATAGCGCGGGAGATTTCTTGCGGCTGCTTGGTAACGGGAAAGATTTCAACTTGCGGCATCTTTCGTACGCGTACCAGGAGGGTGAAGGCGGCATTGCGGATGCGCTACGGTTGGCCGAGCACTTTGCCGATGGGCATTCGATCTGCGTTGCTCTTGGCGACAACATTCTTGAGACGAATATCATCCGCGGCTGCGAGGAGTTCGAGCGCACGAGCCGCGGCGCGCACATTTTTCTGAAAGAAGTCCCGCATCCGGAGCGGTTCGGCGTCCCGGTGTTCGAGGGCGATCGAATCGTCCGGATCGAAGAGAAACCAAAGCAGTCCAAATCCAATTTCGCAGTGACAGGCTTTTATATTTACGATGCGACGGTCTTTGAAAAAATCCGCACCCTCAAACCCTCGGGCCGCGGCGAATTGGAAATCACGGATTTGAACAATCACTATCTTGCAGAGGGCTCGCTGGGCCACAGCGTTCTCGACGGTTGGTGGACCGATGCGGGAACGTTTGACTCACTGCTGCTTGCAAATAATTTGGTGGCAAAGGGCGGAGCAAACAAAGTTAAGGGAACGCGAACCGTCACTTCGGGGAATAAGAGCTAAAACCACGGCAGCGGTTGTGATTAACGGCTCCCGCGAACCCGCTTTAGTACGGGAAGCCCGGCCAGCTGCGGCGGTGATAAATCATCTGAAAGCAGACGATGAAACTTTTGGTCACCGGCGGCGCTGGCTTCATCGGTTCCAATTTCATTCGCTATTTCCTCGCGGCGCATCCCGGCGCTGAAATTGTCAATTACGATAATCTGACTTACGCCGGGAATCTTCAGAATCTCGCCGACATTGACTCACAGCCGAATTATAGATTTGTGCGCGGCGATATTTGCGACGCCGGTGCCGTTGACCGGTTGTGCGAAGAGCCCTTTGACGCCATCGCGCACTTTGCAGCCGAGAGTCACGTGGATCGCAGTATCGCGGCAGCGCGTGAGTTTATTCGAACGAATGTCGAAGGTACTTTGGTGATGCTCGAAGCAGCGCGGAAGCGCAAAATCCCCCGTTTCCTGCACGTCAGCACAGACGAAGTGTACGGCAGCATGGCGCCCAAGGAATCCGCGACCGAACAATCGCAACTCGCACCGAACAGCCCGTATGCGGCGAGCAAGGCGGCGTCCGATTTACTGGTGCGCAGTTACGTGCAGACGCACAAATTTCCCGCCGTGGTCACACGCTGCACGAATAATTATGGGCCGTTTCAATTCCCCGAAAAGCTGATCCCGTTGATGATTTCAAACGCGCTCGACGGAAAGAAGCTGCCTGTCTACGGAGATGGATTGAATGAACGCGACTGGATTTTCGTTGAAGACCATTGCCGCGCACTTGGCGCTGTGCTCGAGAAAGGCCGCATCGGAGAAATTTACAACATTGGCTCGGGACGCCCGGTGCCGAATATCGGGATCGTTCGCAGCCTGCTGAAATTGCTGAACGCGCCGGACGGTCTGATTGAATTCGTGCAGGATCGTCCGGGGCACGACCGGCGCTACGCCCTCGATGATTCGAAAATCCGTCGTGAACTTGGCTGGGAATCGAGAGTCGAGCTCGACGCGGGACTGAAGCACACTGTGGACTGGTACCGCACGCACTCTGCTTGGGTGCAGGAAGCCAAGAGCGGCGAATATCAGGCCTACTATGAAAAATTCTACGTAAAGCGGCGAGCCACGCTCGCCCAGCTCTGAAAATCCCACTTGAAAATATTCCTTACTGGCAAAGAGGGAATGCTCGCGCGCGCGCTCGCCGAAGTGCTCGCGCCACGCCACGAAATTGTCGCCGCGAGCCACAGCGAAGCGGACATCACCGATACTAGAGCGATCGCGCGCGCAATTGAAGCGGCGCAGCCGGATAGCGTCGTGAATGCGGCGGCATTTACCGATGTGGATGCCTGCGAGGCCCAGCCGGATCTGGCATTCCGCGTGAACGTCGAAGGGCCGCGAAATATCGCGCTGGCCTGCAAGCGGTTCGGCATTCCGCTGATGCACATCAGCACCGACTATGTTTTCGACGGGGGAAAGCCGGAACCATACATCGAAGAAGATGAGGCGCGGCCGCTGAGCATTTATGGGCGGAGCAAACTCGAAGGCGAACGGGTAGTGCAGCGAAATCTTGAGCGCTCGTGGATTGTGCGCGTGTGCGGCGTTTTCGGACCTTACCGCAAGAATTTTGTATCGCTGGTAGTGGATCTCGGACGCAAAGGCCAGCCGCTGCAAATCGTGAAGGACCAGCGTCTCGCCCCCACATACACGTTCGACGCAGCGCGGGGAATCGAGCGAATTCTCGAGCGCGGTTCTCACGGCATTTATCATCTGACGAATCAGGGGTTCGCTCTGCGGGTCGATTACACGCGGGAGATTTTGCGCCAGGCGGCATTCGCCAATGTTACCGTGATTCCGATTTCGAGCGAGGAAACGAAACGTCCGGCGCCGCGGCCAAAAAACTCACAGTTGGAAAACGCGCGCTTGAAACGCGAAGGGATCGAGCTTCTTCCGCAGTGGCAAGACGCCGTGGGACGGTATTTGATTCAGTTGGCGCAAGGAAAATAAAAGGCGAAGCAACTACCTCGCCATTTGCCCGCAATTATTTTTTCCGCGAGAGAAATCCCAGGACCTTGCTTGCCAAGTCGTCGCCAATACCGAACTTCTCTTTCGCTTTCGAGTACAGGTGGACCGCTTTTTTATCGAGCCAGATCAAAGCAGCTTTGCTTCTGGAGTCCGCGGGGCGCGCGCGGTAATCTGTTGACCGGCCAGCGCTGTGAGAGTCCGTTTCGATGGTGTAGTAATAAAGCGCGATGCTCTTGCGGGATACATTTTCGGGACAGGCGAGTTTTTCGGGAAAGCCGTGATACGAAGTCTCGCTGGTGCTGAAGATCAGGGCATGATTTAACAGGGGCGGAACGCTCGCGGCACACTGGTGCATTTTGTCGTCCCAGAGCTCGATGGCCCCTCCCCATTCTGACTGCCAGGCAGGATTCAGATAAAGAATGAGATTAAGACGCCGGCGCCATGTCTTGTGATGATGATGCATGGTGAAGTCAGCGTGCAGATTAAGAAAGCCGCCGCGCGCGGATTGATGCAGCCCTCCGCCTTCGAGACTCGGATCAGCCACCAGATGTGGAATGGAAGTCAGTTCCGATAGCCACGCGAGAAACTCGGGCGAATTGAGTTCGTCGACAACTTTACGCATCACCGCGGGGAAAAGTTCGCGCTTCGAGAGTCCGGCCTTGTTCTCGTTGTAGTGCTTGTACTGAATCCAGACGTCGCTCGATGGTTCCGGGAATTCATCAGCTAGGGCGCGCGCCGTAGGTCGCTCAAGAAAATCAGCGAGGTGGATGTGGGGGAATGGCTTCGCTTCGCGATATCGCCGCGCGAGCTCGGAAAGCGGCTCGCTCCACCGGCGATAGGGAAAAAGCTGTACGGGCTCTGCAACGGACGGGGAACTTGCCATTAGCAACCCACCTTTCGCTTTCACGTTCCAAACGCGATCCATGCAAAAAGTTTCGATGTAGGAGCGACGAGTTGCGTTGTGTCACCAGAGTATAAAACATACTCCGCGGTTCGGATACGATGTATTGCGTATGGTTCAATTTATGCGGCAAACGCGCACGGCGCGATTCTGATATGGGCAATTCAGCGCCGCAGGGCCCGGTTGCTGAACCACGACCCACGTGACTCCGTACGCCTGCTTCAATCGCTGAAAATCCTCCGGGCCGAAATTCTTCCAGCCGCTCGCGGCGCGGGTTTGCGCCAGACAATCATCGGCGAGCGGCAGCCACGGGTAGAGCACGGCGACGCTCCAATCTTTTTTTGCGTCGGCCAAGCGGCTGCGTTCGGCGATCGCGCGAAAGCCTTCGTAATTTTCTTCTGGCAGAGCCATGTAATCAGGATCCAGAGCGAAGATCGCGCTTTCAGGAGTGTTCCGGCGGATCCAGAGGAATGCTTGCTTCCACGGATTCTTCGGAGCTGCGCCGGGCCACTCCACGTGCCGATTGCCGGGGAAGAGTTGGAACTGCGCGAAACTCATGACGGCGCAAATCGGAAGAAACACCAAGAGCCAGCGCAGAGGGCGGCTTTTCAACAGATATTCGCCCGCTAAGCCGCCGGCAAACAGAAAAAAGAGAAGATAAACGAGCTGCAAGCTGCGCATAGGCTGATAAGGCGCGAGAATCTCGAGGTCGCGTGAGATTGTCACGATGAGTCCGAGGACAAAGAAGATCAGCTCGAAAACGAAAACAGCGCGGGTCAGTCGTTCAAGAATCGCGTGGTTGTGCCGCCGCGCGATTTTGTTGAACCACCACAAAAGGGCGAGGGGCGCAATAATGCCCAGCCACTCGTACCATTTCCAGCGAAGCAGGAAATAGTAACGATGGTCCTGCAACGATTGCCAGTAGGCCGCGGATGGCGCGCGCAGAGAAAATCCGGAGAGTGCGGCCGCGGACGCCGCAGGAGAGACGGAAACGGAGCGTTTATTCAGTGCCAGCAAAATAAGAATGAACGCGATGCCAAACATAGTCATGAATGGCTGAACGACGGCTGTGATAGAGAGCCAGGCGGCCACGCGCCAATATTTTCGTTCGAGTATCGCGTCGATGGCGAAAAGAAGAGCGAAGGCGGAGAAGGAACGCGGATTGAGGTACTCGTCAAAAATGTAGAGGGAAGTGCCCGCGACGGGCAGCGTGAGCAGCGCGGCGATCGCTCCAACGGCGGCCCAGCGCCCGGCGGAAGAAGAAAAACATTTCGAAGCGATTTTCCAGCAGGCCGCAAGCAGCAAAAAGACACTCGCCAGATACCAGAGGAAGAGCGCCCAGTCGAGCGAGAGGTGCGTCAGACGCACGGTCCAGGCCATCAAATTCGGGAAGAGCGTCAGGTGGGCGTTGGCTTGGAAAAATTCCCGGCCGAATGGATAATACGCCGGATGAAGAATCCTGATGACGCCGGGAACGTAGATCTCGGCGTCTTCCGACCTTGGGTGATAGCCATGAATCAGCAGCGCCGCAAATGTCAGTAATAGGAGAACAGCGGCGTCCTTTCGCTTCACGCCACGTTCCTCAATTTAGGGGATCGCGAATCTCCGCTTCCATGTATTTCAGCAGCGCAAGGAGGTTGCACTTCGGTCGAGTTCTCCAGCGAGGGACGTTGCCGCGACGCAGGCATCCTAGACGCGGACAGGCGCAACTTCACGAGCGCCATTTGAATAATAATTGAGGTCCAGTTTCCGGCCGGTTTCCTTGAAGATGCGGAAGTGCATGACGCCGAGCTTCTCCAGCGCGAATTTGAGCGAAGTGCCGAGGACGCCAAAGCCGTAGAGCACACTCCGCCGGAAATTGATCGACGAGGCTTCCTCGAAATAGCGTGCCGGACAGGAAATTTCTCCAATGCGGAATCCAAAAAATAGGACTTGCGCCAGCACTTCATTGTCAAAAACGAAATCGTCTGAATTTTCGAGCAGCGGCAGCGCCAGCAGCACTTCACGGCTGAACGCGCGATAACCAGTGTGGTACTCGGACAACTTTGCGCCCAACAACAGATTTTCAAACGCGGTAAGCAGCCGGTTGGAAATGTATTTGTAGAGCGGCATGCCGCCCCGCCGCGCTCCCCCGCCCAAAATGCGTGAGCCGAGCGCCACGTCGCAACTGCCGCAAGCAATCAGCCCCGCGAGCGACGGGACGAGAGCTGGATTGTACTGATAATCGGGGTGCAGCATTACGACGATGTCGGCGCCGGCAGCGAGAGCTTCCCGGTAGCATGTTTGCTGATTCCGGCCATATCCGTAGTTGCGGTCGTGCACGAATACGCGCAAGCCGAGATCACCAGCGAGATTAACCGTGCGGTCCGAGCTCGAATCGTCGACTAGAATTTTAACGTCAACCACGTCGGGAAGATCCCGGACCGTGGCTTCGAGCGTCTTCTCTGCATTGTATGCGGGCATAACCACCGCGATGCGTTTGCCGTCAATCATCTTGCTCGTGTATTTTTCCGCACGTTCTCCCACCTTCCCTTTCGGTCCCGCACTTCACGGAAGAGCATCGCCCGTAGAATTTCAGGCGTCCCAAGGGCTCGCTAGACGCATCGTAATGGGCAGCACATGTGGCGTCAAGAAATATTGGGCTGTGCAGAAATCGGATTTGCTATAGTGGGCGCAAGGCACGCCGCCTCGGGAAAAGGTTAAAAACGTGGCTTGGGGAGAAACCTGGAATTTGGCAATGGATTCTCTGCGCGCGAACAAACTGCGCGCGATGCTGACCATGCTTGGCGTCGTCATAGGCAGCGCCTGCATCGTGCTTGTGGTGACGGTAGCATTGGCCGGGAAGCGTTTTATTATTGGCCAGATCGAAGCCGTAGGCTCGAACATCGTTTATGCATCGCTGGTGGAATCAGGCGTGGGACAAACGACAGCGCTTAGCGATCAGATTTCAATGGCCGACCTGAAAGCCGTGAAGCAGGGAATTCCACAGGTTACGCAAGTCGCCGGGTCGCACGACATAGCGATGACCGTCGTTGCAGGCGGCGCCGCACGGCCGGTAAGTCTCGTCGGGGTTACGCAGGGATTCCAGCAAATCCGCAATTTTCTGATTGTGAGCGGGCGCTATTTCGACGATGGTGATTTCACCAGCAGCAGTAAAGTTTGCTTGCTCACCGAGCACATGGCCAAGGCCGCGTTTCCCTACGACGACCCCATCGGACACAATATTCGTGTCGGGGATTTAAGCTTTACGGTAATTGGCGTATTCCGCGAGCGCGTCCAGACGTTTGGACAAACGGAAATTGCCACCGATTCCGTTCTCGTGCCGTTCCCGTTGATTCGATACTACACTGGCGAGAGCTCCATCCGGACGTTCTATGCGCAGGCGGATAGTCCGCAGGACGTCGAACTCGTGACGCAGCAAGTGGCGGAAATTTTGAAGGCACGGCACCGGCCGGAGGCGGAATATAGCGTTCTGAACTTGTCATCCATTCTCGAGACTGCGAAACACATCTCGCTGGCGTTAACGATTGTGTTGCTGCTTATCGCCATGATCGCTCTGGTCATCAGCGGCATCGGGATCATGAACATCATGCTGGTCAGCGTGACGGAACGCACGCGCGAGATTGGTATCCGAAAAGCCATTGGAGCGCGGCGGCAGGAAATTCTCTATCAATTTTTGACCGAGGCGACGATTATCAGCGGGACGGGCGCGCTCGTAGGCATCATCGTGGCTGTCGTCATCCCGTTTTTCATCTCTGCGGTTGTTCAACTCTTCCCCGTGTCTGCCGGCATTACGATTCCGATTTCATGGCCTTCTGTAGTGCTTGCGTTCGTTGTATCGTGCGCCACGGGAGTGTTTTTTGGTTATCTACCCGCCAGCAAGGCGGCAAAACTTCAACCGGTGGAATCCCTACATTATGAATAAAATAAAAATGAATTCTCTACGGCTGGTCGTGATTTGCAGTTCAATGGGCACCATGATTCTCGCCGCGCCGTTATTGGCGCAGCAACCTCCCCAACCACTCAAACCACAGCTACAAGCGCCAATCACGATCCACGCCATGGCGCCGGCGCGGAAAACGGCGGTGTCGCAATTGCCCGCGGAGCCGCAAGCGCAAACTGCACCAGGCGTATTGACTCTTGACCAAGTGGTGGATCTGGCGCTCGCGCACAGTCCCGACCTGGCTCTGGCACGCGTTCGCTACACAGTTGCTCAAAATGTTGCTGGAGTGGATCGCGCGGAATTCCGTCCCAATCTCTATACCGGTTCAGGAGCGGCATACACGAATGGCTTTCCGCAGACTCCAGGCGGCGCGGCGCCGTCCGTGTTCGAAATGTCCTATACGCAAGCCCTTATCGATCCGATCAAGCGCGGGACTCTGCACGCGGACGAAGATCGCGCTAAGAATCAGGAGATCGAATACCAGAACATGCGCGACACCGTCATGGTTCGTGCGGCTTCGGCGTACCTGGAGTTGGCCGACGTGCGCCACTCGCTCGATTTGCTTCGCGGCGAGCGCGACAGCCAGCAAAAAATCCTTGACGTGACGCGGCAACGCGCTGCTGCAGGAATGGAATTGCCCGTCACCATAACGGAAGACGAACTACAATTAGCGAAGACAAACCAGCGCGTTGTCCAGTATGAGAGCCGTGACGAAATCCTCTCTGACCAAATCCGCGACATGACCGGTCTCGCGCCCGATCAGGATGTGGAAGTATCTTCATCAGAAGTACTAGCTTCCCAGGCGACCGAACCTGCATCCAACGTAGTAGCTGCCAGCCTGGAGCACAGCCCCATGATTCGAGAAGCCGAAAACGAGAAGACCGCTCGCGAGCATTTGCTGAAGGGTGCAAGGGCGGCCTATTGGCCGACAATTTCTTTGGTTGGCGAATACAGTGTGTTGAGCAAGTTCAATAACTATGACGTGTTTTTCAACCATTTCCAGCGGAACAACGTCAATGTCGGCGTGCAGATCCAAATTCCTATCTTCAGCGCGCATACATCGGCCGCCGCGGCATTGGCGCACAGCCAATTCAACGAAGCAGATTTGGAGCTCGCCAGCGATAAACGCGCCGTGCGCATTGGCGCCGAGCAGAAAGTCCGGACGCTCCGCGAAATGGCCGCGGGCACGGAGGTTGCGCAGCTGGATTTGCAGCTCGCACAGCAGCAACTTCAGGATGTTCAAGTCAAATTCAATCAGGGCCGGGCGACATTGCGCGATTTAGAGCAGGCGAGAGTCCTCGAAAATGAGAAGTGGTTGGCGTTTCTCGACGCGAATCTTTCGCGCGAAAAGGCGCAGCTTGACCTGTTACAGACCACGGGGCAGCTTGCCCAGGCCTTTCATTGAGGGAACATTTCGCAAAGCTTTTCTATTCGCGCGGTATGAATTCGAGTAGAATGGATTTCTTCGCATGGGCAGGTCTTTGTCTATTTGGCCGTCCCGAACCAGGAGGATGTTGAATGCCGTCGGTAATGAAAACACTGTTGCTCAATCCCCCGAGCTTTGAAAATTTCGACGGCGGCGCCGGTTCTCGCTGGCCGGCAACACGCGAAATTGAATCTTATTGGTATCCGGTCTGGCTGACCTATCCCGCCGGAATGCTGCCCGGCAGCCGCTTGCTCGACGCTCCGCCGCACAAAGTTTCGCCGCAGCAAACCGTTGAGATATCCAAGGATTACGAGTTTTTGGTGCTTTTCACATCGACGGTCGGGTTTCAGAGCGATTTGAAGCTTGTCCGAAAGATGAAGGAATTGAACCCAGGACTGAAAGTGGCGTTTGTCGGCCCGCATGTGCAAATCAAGCCGGAAGAAAGTTTGCTGGCTAGTTCGGATATTGATTTCATCGTGCGCGGCGAATTCGATTATGCCGTCACGGGTTTCGCGAACGGGAAGCCGCTTGGAGAGATCGCGAATGCCAGCTACATCAAAAACGGAAAAGTCGTCCACAATCCCACTCGCGCGCCACTGCACACTGCGGAACTGGACGAATTGCCGTTTGCGACCGACGTTTACAAACGGGATTTGACCATTGAACGCTACAACGTGCCCTTCCTTCTTCACCCTTTCGTTTCGTTCTACACCACGCGAGGCTGCCCGGCCCAATGCACTTTTTGTCTCTGGCCGCAGACCCTTTCGGGCCACACATGGCGCGTCCGCTCGGTTGACAGCGTCGCTCGCGAATTCGAACAGGCCCACCGCATGTTCCCTCAAGCGAAGGAATTTTTCTTCGACGATGATACTTTCAACATCCGCAAAGACCGCGTCCTCGAGCTATGCAAGCGGTTTAAGCCCGTCGGATTTCAGTGGTCCTGCACGGCGCGCGTCCATAGCGACTATGAAACGCTCGCGGCCATGGCGGACGCTGGCGCGCGGTTGTTCATCGTCGGATTCGAATCGGGCGATCCGCAAATCCTGAAGAACATCAAGAAGGGCGCCACCATCGAAATGGCGCGCACGTTTGCGGCCAATTGCAAAAAGGTCGGAATACGCGTTCACGGAGACTTTATTATTGGCCTGCCGGGCGAAACCAAGGAAACAATTCAGAAGACGATGGACTTCGCCAGAGAACTCGACTCCGAAACCATCCAGGTTTCGATGGCGCACGCCTATCCAGGGACGGAGCTTTACAATCTGGCCTCGGCGAACGGATTCCTGGCCACCGAAGCGCTTGCCGACTCGGGAGGCCACCAGCTTCCGCACCTCGAATATCCGGGACTCAATCGCGAAGAAATGATGAACGCGGTGAACCAATTCTACGATTCCTATTATTTCCGCCCGCGCGTCGCGTGGCGAATCGTTCGTGAGGCTCTTTGGGATGCGCATGAGCGCAAACGGCTGTTCCACGAAGCGGTTTCGTTCCTGCGCTTGCGCGCCGAGCGGTTGAAATATGCGAAGAGTGGCAAGGGGCCCGCGAAGAACCAGCCTCCGTCTGTATCCGTGACGACCATTCCGTCGCATGCGAACACGGAATTCCCCACGGAAACACAGGGCGCATGAACCTTCCTCATCGGTTGCACGGCAAGACGATCTGTCTGATTGCCCTGATGGCAATTTTCGGGTCGCTGGGCGACGTCTTGCTGCGCAAAGGCATGAAGCAAATCGGCGCGGTCTCCAACTGGCATCCGGAGGCGTTGCTCACGACCTTTGAAAGAACATTTCGCTCGGGTCCGATCTGGATGGGAATCACTTCGTTGCTGTTATTTTTTGTTGCATATCTGCTGGTGCTCTCCTGGGCGGATTACAGTTACGTCCAACCCGCCTCGGCGACTGGTTATTTGTTCGTGGCGGTCTTGGGTTATCTGCTCCTCGGTGAAGTAGTTCCGTGGATGCGATGGATCGGCGTGCTGGTGATTTGTATCGGCGTACTGCTGGTTGGTGGAACTCCGCCGCGCACGACGGAGGAAGGATGACCGGGCGCGACGCAGCGTTTCTTTTCATCGTGATTTTCGGCGGAACGGGCGGCGAGCTGGCCGTCACGCATACAATGAAGCGCGTCGGCGAGGTGCAGAGTTTTTATCCCCACCATTTGCTGCGTGTGATCTTGCGCGCCTTCCGCAGCGGCTGGATGTGGTTCGGCCTTAGTCTGATGACGATTTCGTTTTTCTCGCTGTTGATGCTGCTTTCCTGGGAAAACGTCAGCTTCGTCGTGCCCGTGACGGCCCTCAGCTACGTGCTCGGCGCGTTTGGCGGCAAATTCCTGCTCGGCGAGCGCGTCGAGCCCCGGCGCTGGATTGGCGTTGCGCTGGTTTGCCTCGGAGTCCTCCTCGTTTGCGTGGGTTAAGCAAGACGCCCGGGAATCGATCCGGTATTAGATCAAAGGCTGGCCATGTGGCATGAAGTTCTGCGCTGGTTGCTGCTGGCGCTCGCGCTAGGCCCTTTCGGCTACTACCTGCTTGCGATTACTGCTGCACGGAGCTTCTTCCGCAACCGCCTGCCCATCGCAAAGGAATTTACGCCGCCGGTCAGCGTTTTGAAACCCGTGCGCGGGCTCGACCGCGAAGCGTACGAAAATTACGCGAGTTTCTGCCGGCAGGAATATCCCGAATTCGAAATCATTTTCGGAGTTACCGAAGGCACGGATCCCGCCATTCCGGTTATCGAAAAACTGATTCACGATTTTCCGCGGTGCAAAATGCGGCTGCTGATCGGTGCGGAGCAGTTGGGCACCAGCGACAAAGTGAACAAGCTCTGCCGCATGGTGCGCGAGGCGAAGCACGACATCCTGATTATCAGCGACAGCGACATTCGCGTTGCGCCAGGATATTTGTACGCGGTTGCGGCGCCTTTCGCGGATCCAAAAGTCGGTGCGGTCACATGCCTCTATCGTGGAATCACAGATGGAACGCTCGTTTCTGAAATGGAAGCGCTCGGAAACACTTCAGATTTCGATGCGGGCGTCCTCTCTGCGTGGCAACTGGGTGGCGTGGATTTCACGCTGGGCGCGACTATGGCCACGACGAAAAAACACCTCGCCGAAATCGGAGGCTTCGAAGCACTCGTCGACCACTTCTCGGATGACTACGAACTGGGGCATCGCATTCATGCGCTGGGCTATCGCGTTGAGGTCACCACGTTTCCCGTGTTTACTGTTTTTCCCGCGCAAACGTGGCGGCAGTGCTTTCGCCATCAGGTTCGCTGGACACTGACGATGAAGCATTCGCAGCCGTGGGGGCATTTTTCGCTGATTTTCACGCACGGATTGCCCTGGGCGATTCTCGCCGCGGCGATCGCACCAGCGTGGCCGGTGGCTATGTTTTATTTGCTGGGATACGTTGTGCTTCGTGGCGCGATGGCCTGGACCGTGGGCGTTTGGGGCGTAAATGATCCGTTGCTGCGCCGGAAAATGTATCTCGTCCCCTTGCGCGATGCGTTCGCGTTTGCTGTCTGGCTGACGAGTTTCTTCAAGCGCCGCATCGAATGGCGCGGTTCGGAATATTACATCCGCAACAAGCGCCTAATCCCAGCCGAATAAGCCATTCGCAATCGGCTTATTTGCAATCAATTCTTAGAATTGAAAAATAGAGTGAGAACAGAGTTGATTGCTACTGATTCAACCGGAAGCGCACCGTAACGGCGTACTGCGTGGCAATCGCTTTTCCATCGAGCAGCGCTGGCGAATATTTCCACTGGCGGACGGCGTTCATCGCGGCCGAGCGCAATAGAATAGGTCCGGAAATTATCTTTGTCGAGGTCACCCTGCCCGAGGCATTGATCTCCGCTTGGATCTTCACTTCGCCTTCCACGTGATTCGTCGCCGCAAGTTGCGGATATACGGGCGCTACCGATGAAATCAACTTCGGAAGTTGAACGTTGCCGCCCTGTGCCAGCTCGGGCTTGACTGGAGCTGGCGCGACCAGATTCGAACTCCCCGCGCCCGGCACAAGCGATCCGAGATTCCCGCTAGGTGCTATTGGCATTTCCTTGGATTCCGAGGTATTCACATCTGGCACCGGCGCGCTCACGTGAGCCGTGGCGCCCGTCGCGATTTGTACGCGTGCCTTCAAATCGCCTGCGTAAATATTCGCGATACCCGTAGAGATGGTCGGGTGGCTTATGGAAGCAGCGTTCCTCTGCGGCGAAGTGTGCCTTGGCGGCGCGGTGATCGAGCTCGGCCGAGGCTCCGGGGCCACCGCGGAGACGGTAGCGCTGGGCAACGTCTGAGCCGATGCGTGCGAACCAGAGGAGGGAGTTGCGGCAGATGATGCTTCCACGGGATTCGGCGTCACAGCGGGCGGTGCCGATACGGACTGTGAGGATGCTGGCGCGGCGGTGGATGCCGGCGTTGTTCCCCTCGGATGCCGGCGCATGTACATTGCGCCTGTCGCGACGAATGCCAATACGACAACCGTCGCGGCAGCAAACATCAATACTTTCGAGCGCGGCTTCGGCGCCGGCTGCAGCAGGGAGGAATAGTCAATCGCAGCGATAGTTTTCCGCGACGTTCCTGCGCTCGACTTACGCGCCGGTCCTTGCTCAAGCTCCCCAAGGTTCCCCGAAGCGGGTTCGTCCCGCGAAAAGATTTCTTCCTGCGTAGTGAGCGAATCGAAAATGGGTGGTTCCACCAAGGCAGCGCCAGTTTCGCTTTTCGGTTTGGCTCGCATTACTGCCGGTACTCTGGCTTGGCTTAAGGCCTTGTGCTCAAGAGTTGGAGAACCTGAAGCCAAGGGTACGAGTTCCTCTTTTTGTTCGAGGCGCTCATTCCCATATTCGCTTGACGGAACGGAAAGCGACAGGTCTCTGGGCAAAGTGCAACTAACCGCGTCATGAGCCGACGGCTTGGCAGCAACGGGTTGTGCGTCCAAGCGGGGCGGTTTCTGGAGTGCCGGCGCAATCGGCATTCCCGGCGGCGCAACTGGCGGTATCGGTGCCGGCTTAATCGGTGTCGCGGCCTCGGCGACCGTCTCGGACTTGATTGGCATGGGCGGCGCAGGCGTCGATACGGCTTCCGAAGTCTCTTCACGCCGCGTGGAAGGCAGCGGGTCCGATGGGAAATGAACGCCCCAGAACCCCGGTGTAGGCTGAATGAATTCAAGTTTGACGTAATGGGCGATGTTCGGGGCTGTGTTGACCTGAATGATGCGGCACAGCGCGGTTTGTTTCGTAGCCAGGTTCGTAAGTACCATTGCATGACCCGTTCGCACGCGAGCGCGCAGCTTAACGACGGCGCCGCGCGGAAAGACGATCATCGTGCTCGTGTCTTCCTCAAACGGCTCCACGTGCTCCGTTGATTCGAGCACTACCGCGGCTACCTGCGATCCATGAATTCGAACGGCAACGTCAAGGCCAATCGCCTCGGCCTCCAGCGCGTCGCTGCCTGCTTTGAATTTCGATCCTGCCAGGGAAACGGGGAGTTCTGTCGTAGTGCTGGCCATTGCGCTCTACCCTCAAGTTGTGATTTTCCCGGGAGGCGCAAGCCAAGGCAATAGTACTGAACCTTTTTTCTGGAACACTGTCCTGACGTACAGGCACTGAACGCTCGTTCATACCCGAATCGCAAGCGGGCCGCATCGTCGTGTAACCCACCGTTCTCTGTGCTGCCTTCCCGATAAGGTAGTCCGCCCAGAATTCGAACTGAAAGGTGGGGGAATGAGCCGATTATTTCATTGCTTACATTGGTCGCGCAGAATTCCGTACGGCAGCAAGCACTCTTTGACGCACTGATAAAGAAAGGCGTAGTCTCAATGCACGAAATCGCAGCAGAAATGCCAAAAACCGAAGCCGAAGCTGGACGCAAGTTCGATAAGCTAAAGACGGAGTTCTTCGATCTGTGGAGCAAGTTTAACCGCGAAGGGAAATAGACGGCATACGTGTGTAAGGCTTCAAAGAGACATGGGGTTCCTTAATTTGCGGGCCAGTTGACGAAAATAGCGTTCGTTAATACAGTAGTGTGCAGGGCCGTGCCCTGCGGCCCTATTTTTGTGACTGGCCGAATGGGAGGTCGTACAATTGGCAGTACATCAGATTCTGGATCTGATTATCCTGGTTCGAGTCCAGGCCTCCCAGCCATCTCTTTAATTTGAATCGCAATTCAGTTACTTCAGGCGCTATTCGCTGTGTTTTTGCTCTCTTGAAATCGAGTTTTACGAATCGCGCTAGAAATTTTCTCTCGTGACCGCTCTGCAGTAATAAACATCCTAATCTATGCGGTTTGTTTATGGGCGCGTTTCAGCAATTGCAGTGACGTTGATCTTGCCGGCTCGGGCAGATGAAACCGTATGGCGCAACAAAATACACACAAACGAGTCCGAAGCCGTCACTTTCGATGGGTCGTTATTGGCGCGGTGGTGGCCACTATTGTCGTGGGCATCGCGTTTATTATTCTCTTGCTGCGCTGGCCGTTTTCAGAGGTCCGTGTAGCTCGATCATTGGGAGAAACTATTTCGGGCAGCGCAACTATTAAAACGTTGCGGGCTACTTACATTCCATATCCCGGATGCGTCGCGGAAAACGTTACATTACGGCGTTCATCGGATCCCGCGAGCACCCCACCTTTGGCCACGATACAAACAATAGCCATTCAGACTCGCTACGTGGATCTTTTTGTCAGGCCGGGCTATATCGCGCGAATGGTCCTAAACGGATTGTATGTTCGAATCCCACCACGTGGCACGGCTACAAAATCCTCACCGTCGCAGAATAGTTCGGCGAATATGCAAGTCGGCGAAATAGTCGCCAATGGCGCAACCCTTGAGATTGGCAGGCGAGGTCAAAAGCAGCCTCTGAAGTTTGAGATCCATCAACTAAGCATGAAATCCGTCAGCGCCACCACGGCGATGGCCTATCGCGCGGCGTTGACAAACGCGCTGCCCCGTGGCGAAATCCGCTCCACCGGTCATTTTGGACCCTGGAATTCAAATGATCCTGGCCAAACGCCACTTTCTGGCTCGGCCACATTCCAACTGGCGAACCTGAGTGCATTCAGTGGAATTGCAGGAACGCTCTCCTCTGATCAAGTTTTTGAGGGAACTCTCTCGCGCATTGACGTGAAGGGCAGAGTGACCATTCCTGATTTCAGGCTGACAAAAACCGACAATCAGCAGCCCCTCGATAGCCAGTTCCACTTGAGCGTAGACGCAATGAATGGCGACGTTTTCCTGCAACAAGTGGACGCGCAGATTGTGCGAACGAAAATTTCCGCGCATGGCAGCATCGCGGGGAAAAAAGGCCAGAAAGGCAAAAGCACGGCCATTGATCTATCGATTGATAGCGGCCGCATCCAGGATGTTCTACGCCTGTTTTCCACCGAAACTCATCCGCCAATGGACGGCATAGCGAATTTTCGGGCACAAATTACTGTGCCGCCTCGCGGCCTGCCTTTTCTTCGCGAGGTGAGGGCCACGGCCGATTTCCAAATCAGCGACGGACGATTCGAAAAGCCCAGCACGCAGGCGAACGCGAACACACTCAGCGAGCGTGGTCGTGGCGAGAAGGGCGGCAAAAAAGACGCAAAATCCGAGAACGTATTCGCAAACGTTCGGGGTCACGTCGTCCTTAACGGGGGAACAGCGCACTTTAGCAAACTCTTGTTCGCTGTTCCCGGAGCGGTTGCGAACATGAACGGTGGGTTCAATTTATTGAACGACCATATCGACTTTCATGGCAAGTTGAAAACAGATGTAAAGTTCTCGCAAACCCTCGGAGGCGGAATAAAATCCGTCTTGTTGAAGCCTCTCGATCCGCTTTTTAAGAGAAAGCCGACGGGCGCGGTGATTCCCATTTATGTCACCGGCACATACGACCATCCGCGCTTCGGGATCGACCTTCTCGGCGATCACGATCAAGATCATCATCAAAAGCATACGAAGTCGCTTGGCCATTCAAACAGGAGCCCGATGTTCTGATCGAAGCCCTCTTAGGCAGGCGGAATTGTGACCGAGTTGCCGAAGCAGATTCGCTGGGGCAGACCTCCGTGGACAATTGATTTCCATCCTGGCGATCATTCAATACCTCAAGAAGTCGATCTCGCCATCGTCGGTGGAGGATTCACCGGCCTCGCCGCGGCTGCTTGGCTGCGTCACCTCGATCCCCGAAGAAGCGTCGCGCTCTTTGAAGCGGAATCGATCGGTTCTGGTGCGAGTGGCCGCAGCGGCGGGATGACGCTTGCGGAAACCGCGGCGGGCGATCTTCCGGGTCTCGGCGACGTTTTGAGCGGCTTTTCGAATGTGCTAACCCATCTGGATGTCAACTGCGATTTATCTCTTCCCGGAGCCTGGGAACTCGGTCGCAAGGGCGCTCAATGGAACTCCGAGATCCAGTGGACGGATTCGGGCAAGCTCCGCGTCGTAGACGAAGTTCCGGGTGGCAGCGCGGACCCCGGGAAACTGCTGAGCGGCTTGGCGCGGGCCGCCGACCGCGCGGGCGCGCTTATTTTTCAGAATTCGCGCGTCGACAGCATAGTATTTGACAATCCACTCCGTCTGAATCTCCGCGGCGAGCAAATCCGCGCCGGTAATGTCCTGCTCGCCACAAATGCACTGTCGCTCGAGTTGAGCGCTCTGGTGAACCGCGCCGAGCCAAAATTTACTCTCGCCATCGCGACAGCGCCCCTTACCTCCGAGCAAATCGAGACCATCGGATTAGAGTCGCGGCGTTCCTTTTATACGGTGGATCTTCCTTACCTTTGGGGTCGCCTCCTGAGCACGAATGGCGTCGTCTTCGGAAGCGGCTTGGTCCACCTGCGTTGCTGGAAGGATGTGCATGACCTGAACATTGCCGTCGGAATGACTGCTGAGATCATCAACAGTCTCGAGCAGCGTGTTCGCAAGCTCCACCCGGTGCTCGGGTCCGTAGAATTTACGCACCGTTGGGGAGGCCCTATTTTGTTCTCCAACGACTCGCGTCCCATATTTCGACGTCACCTGAAAAGCCCGCGTGTCATCGTGCTCGGCGCCTACTCGGGCCATGGGGTAGTCCTTTCCGTTTATCTAGGTAGCTGGGCTGCCGAAGCGATGCTCGGCACTCGTAATCTTCCTAAGTGGTGAGATGTGGCCGCTTCAGAGTTGGCGCACGTGTCTGCCTTCTCCCCATTAGCGAAGTCGCTCGAATTCGCTGTAACTAACAGGTCATTCTCACGAACCGAATTTTTCTGAGTTTACCCTCGACCGACGCGGATTACGGTAGGATAGTCGGCTCATGTTCACGAAGGATGCGGATGACGCGCGAACAGCAGCGAATTAACGAATCCCAGCAACGCAGAGTGCATTGGAAACGTTGGGGGCCTTATCTTTCCGAGCGGCAGTGGGGAACTGTACGCGAGGATTACAGCGCCAACGGCGACGCCTGGGGCTATTTTCCGCACGATCACGCGCGCTCGCGTGTTTATCGCTGGGGCGAAGATGGAATCGCCGGGTTTTGCGACCGACATCAGAGGGTGTGCTTCGCCCTCGCTTTGTGGAATGAACGCGACGCCATTCTGAAGGAGCGCCTCTTCGGCCTCACCAACGCCGAAGGAAATCACGGCGAAGACGTTAAGGAATATTACTTCTACCTCGATGCGACGCCCACGAGCTCCTATCTCAAGTGCCTCTACAAATATCCGCAAGCTGCCTTTCCGTACGACCAGCTCATTGCGGAGAATCACCAGCGAACGCGCGAAGACCCCGAGTTCGAGCTCATGGACACGGGCGCTTTTAACGACAACCGCTATTTCGACGTGTTCGTCGAGTATGCAAAGGCCTCTGCCGAAGACATCTTGATCCGCATCAGTGCTCTCAATCGCGGTCCTCAGGCTGCCCCGCTTCACGTCCTTCCCACTTTATGGTTCCGCAATACCTGGGCGTGGGGAGGCGCCATCAGGCAGGCCGGTGCAAAGCGAATCCCTTCGCCCGCGGGGACCGCCATTGTTGAGTTTCACCAGTCAGACTACGGAACCCGATGGTTGATAGCCGAAGGCCTTCCCGAGTTGCTCTTCACGGAAAATGAAACGAACGTCGAGCTTCTGTACAACCAAAAGAATCAGACTCCATACGTAAAAGACGGCATCCACAATTACATCGTCCATGGCAAGAAAGACCTGGTTAATCCCGCGCAAACGGGAACCAAAATCGCGGCGCACTATCCTCTGCAACTCCAGCCCGGCGCCAGCATCTCCATTCGTCTGCGCATGACGGATCAATCCCCGCATTCCGGCGAAGTGAAACTGGCGGCCGACGATTTTTTTGGGTCCGCGTTTGATTCTACGTTTGCCGAGCGCATCAAAGAGGCGGATGAGTTTTACGCGGGACGCGTGCGCGAGGGCATGAGCGATGACGCCCGCATGACGCAGCGGCAAGCATTTGCCGGCCTGATCTGGGGCAAACAGTCGTACCACTACGAAGTGCAGCGGTGGCTTTCGGGAGATCCGACGCAGCCTCCTCCACCGCCCGAGCGCCTCACCGGACGGAATCACAATTGGGTTCACGTCTATAACGCCGATGTCATCTCGATGCCCGACAAATGGGAATACCCCTGGTACGCCTCCTGGGACTTGGCATTCCACTGTGTCGCGATGGCGCCGATTGATCCGGACTTCGCCAAAGAGCAGCTCGTTCTGCTGCTCCGCGAATGGTACATGCACCCCAACGGTCAGATACCCGCCTACGAATGGAATTTTTCGAACGCCAACCCGCCCGTGCATGCCTGGGCCGCGTGGCGCGTTTATAAAATCGAAGGACGCGTCCGCGGGAAAATGGACCGCACGTTTCTCGAGCGCGTGTTTCAGAAGTTGCTGCTGAATTTTACCTGGTGGGTGAATCGCAAAGACCCTCTTGGCATGAATGTTTTCGAAGGCGGTTTTCTCGGCCTTGACAACATCGGCGTCTTCGACCGTTCCATGCCCCTGCCGGGCGGCGGCTATATCGACCAATCCGACGGCACCAGTTGGATGGCTATGTTCTGTCTGAACATGATGTCCATGGCTATGGAACTGGCCAACGAAGAGCCAGCTTACGAGGACCTTGCCAGCAAGTTTTTCGAGCATTTCGTTTACATCGCCGATGCGATGAACAATATCGGTGATCAGAACGTGGGATTGTGGCACGAGGACGATGGCTTCTATTACGACGTTTGCCATCTTTCCAGCGGAGTGCAAATCCCAATGAAAGTGCGCTCCATGGTCGGATTGATCCCGCTTTTCGCCGTCGAGACATTCGAGCCTGAAGATCTGGCCCGCCTGCCCGATTTTCAGCGTCGCATGAACTGGTTCATTCTCCACCACCCCGGCGTGCCCGAGCATGTCGACATGACTCAACGTTCAGACAAAGGTGCGCGCTTGCTTTTTTCCATTGCCAACAGGAAAAAGATGCTGCGTGTTTTGCGCTTCATGCTCGACGAGAACGAATTTCTCTCGCCGTATGGCGTTCGCTCACTTTCGAAGTATCACCGGGAACACCCGTTCGTCTTGACCCTCGATGGCAAGGAGCACCGCGTGGACTACGAGCCCGCCGAATCGACAACGTCCCTTTTTGGCGGCAATTCGAACTGGCGCGGACCCGTCTGGTTCCCGGGGAATTTCCTGTTGATCGAAGCCCTGCAGCGTTATCACTACTATTACGGCGATCAACTGAAGGTTGAGTTCCCTTACGGTTCGGGCCAGCAAGCAACGCTTTGGGACGTTGCTGCGGAAATTTCCCAGCGGCTCGCGCAAATCTTTTTGCGCGGCCCGGACGGCCGCCGCCCCGTGTATGGAGCCGACACACTTTTTCAGAACGATCCCCACTGGCGCGATTTGATTTTGTTTTACGAATATTTCAACGGAGACAACGGAGCAGGGTTGGGCGCAAGCCATCAGACCGGATGGACAGCGCTGGTATCGAAATTAATCGAGCAGAGTGGCGACAAAGACTAAACGCTCGCACGGCTGCTTGCGGACCGCCAGAGGAGTTAAAAATCTGTGACCAGGCCCAGTCCAAACGACACACGGTTGATGTAATTAAAAAAAGCCACGGTCAAAACCGTTTCGCGCAGTGCCGCCTCGCTCCATCCAGCGCGTAGCACCTCGTCCGCATCAGGTTGATCAATGTCCAGCGGCTTCCGCGTCAGTTTATCCGCGAACCGAAACAAAATCTTCGTTTTGTCATCCACGGGCGCGTTCATATAGTCCGTCACCAGTTTCCGTGATGCGGGCTTATCGATGCCAAACTGCCGCAGCACTTCCATATGAATGGCAATGCAATATGACGATGAGTTGATCCCGCTGACAACAACGCCGATTTGTTCCTTGACCAAAGTCGACAACGCTCCCTCGCCCATGATCGCCGCGCTCAGTTGAAGTTGAGCCTTGATCACTTCCGGCATGCGTCCCAGGGCCTTGAAAAAATGCGGCACGAAGCCGAATTTCTTCTCAATCCCCGCGTAAATGTTGCTCAGTTCTGGATTCGCTTCGACCTGTTCCACTTCATCTACATATGGCATCGCGCACCTCTCATTCGTTTTCTTCTTATTACTTTATTCTATATGCTACGGAGAACCGATAAGTGCTCTTACCTAGGCAGCCCACCCCTTTTGATTTGCAGGCCGCCAGAACGCGCCCCGGGCTCTCACGCATATAATACATACGCATAAGAATGGCTGTCCGGTTGTAGCGGGCACGAGATAATCGGTCTGTTTCTCAAGCTCTCTTTGCAGCCTCGACTAGCTCGATCAGAACCTTTTGGCCCGTCGATGCGCTCGCCAGAAAAAAATTGACGCGTGTGCCATCAGCGCCTGCGCGTGGGACCGGATAAATAGCAGCGACGCCCAGCCGCGAACGAATCGTCTCGGTCGCCCTATCGACCTCAGGCGTGAAAAACTCGACCTGCTGTATGCCTTCGCCGGATTTTGCGAGAAAACGCGCAATCGCTCCCGCGCTGTTGGGCTCTTGCGTCGTCAAAATATCCAGATGCACGCCTTCGCCAAAGTACCATTCGAATTCCAGGGCGTCCTGGTCGGGAGGAACATCCGCGAGATGCGGATTCCCCAGCGCGGAACGAATGGCGGCGAAATGCTCGGGCGTCACGGCAATTCCCACCGTTACCTCTTCGGAGATTAGCGCTCCGACTTCCGAATCGCGCCGCCATGCGGAAATCGCTTCTTCGGCTAATTCACGTCCGCGACGATGGAGCTCGCATGCAGCGTCATCGCGTATTTCACCATCCCGCGAAGTCAGGGACTGCACCAAGCCCGCCATTGAAGCGGCGCCGAAATTCATCCTTGCCTCTCCAAATCTGCGCTCTTCGCATCGCCTTTCACCGGACGTTTGTCCAGCAACGAAGCCACCGTCGCTGCCGCAAGCAAGCACGCTATTACCGCGAGCGATACACCTGAAGAAATATCCATCCAATGCCCGGCCAGCATTTTCGAGCCGATGAAAAGCAAAACTAGGGAAACGCCTGTTCCCAGATGCCGCAGCTGAGTGATCCACTTCGCCACGACAAAGTACAACGCGCGCAGGCCAAGAACCGCGCAAGCGTTCGATGAGAATACGATAAACGGATCGCGCGTAATCCCAAACACAGCGGGAATCGAATCCATCGCAAATAGCAAGTCCGCGCTTTCGATTGCCACCAGCGCCAGCAGCAGCGGCGTCACCATCCAGCGGCTATCCCGGCGCACAAAAAACGACTCCCCGCCATCGTCCCGCGCGGTCGGCACAATTTTTCCCAGCCATCGCAGCACTGGATTTGCTCCCATATGAACTGTCTTCGATTTCCTGAGCAGTAGGTGAAGCGCCACGTAAACAAGAAAAGCTCCCAGCACATAAAGCGACCACGAAAATGCCTTGATGAACACCGCGCCGGCCGCAATCAGCAATCCGCGCAACGTCAGCGCCCCAAAGACGCCCCAAACGAGTACGCGGTGTTGTCGCGCCAGTTCAATGGAAAAATATTGGAAGATCAAAATAAAAATGAACAGATTGTCGACGCTCAGCGACTTCTCGACCAAATACCCTGAAAGGAATTCAATCGCCGCCTTCGATCCCGCGTGATGCCACAGCCAGAGATCAAACGTCAGCGAGATGCCAATCCAAAACGCGGTCCAGGCGGCGCCCTCGCGCAGCGACAGGGATCTAGGCTTGCGGCCAAACGCGAGCAAATCGATTACGAGCAGCAGTAATAATCCAGCGCCGAAGCCGATCCACAATCCGGTGGAAGCCACACGCGAAGTTTACGTGCGAAAGTACCGAATGAAAAGAGGGGCGCTGTTCATCGTGAACATTTGACTAAGCGCGAAAAACGGTTAATCTACGCCATTCTTCGGCAAACTTCTGGTGACAGGTACGGCGTTGAAATTCGAAAGCAGCACTTGGGTTGTCGCGCCAGCCTGCACGGTTGCCGCGACGTCCCACGTTTCCCGGGTGTCGCCCACCTGCGCTTCTATGTTAAGGGAGCTGATCCAGTACCTTCCGGGCGCTATACCGTTGAATTCGCCGGCGCCGTTGATGTCTGTTTGCCTCTGGGCAACCAAATAACGCGATTGGGCAAGATCAAGCGCCATCGTCTTCACATTTCTGGCGTGGGCCGCCACCATGTCTCCCCATCGCGGTCCCTGGTCGATCGATTCCAATCCGGAGTCCATCACTTCCTTACTGTCTGGATTCACGGCCAGATATTTGCGGATTCTGGCCTGATAGTCGGCGACTCCGCGCTTGTATTTCTCCGGATTTTTCGTACGGTCGCTCTCTTTGTATTTCCGCGGCGGAAAATCGGAGCCGGCGCCCGAGGTGTTTTCGTCGAAGTAGGCTTTCCAGAACTCCGGGATATTAATGATTTCGTCCGCTGTCAGGTTCTTCCGAAAATCCTCGCCGGTGATCGTTATCGTATGATGTTTCTTCATCCATGCTTTTAGTTCCTTTGAAACTTTCAAGCTGTCGACGAAGGCGTCGAAATCGAGTTTGGGCACGGAAGCATTTGCCTCGCGCTGAATATCCGCAAAACTCTTGCGCAACAGATAGAATGGCAATCCTCGTACAGGTTCAGCCACGCCCGTCGACGGCGTGATGTGCACAACGAACACGACCGCCCCTGACTGCGCCGCCGCCGGCAAAGCCGCGAACACGAAGCACATTCCGAGCAGTAAGATTGCCCGATACGCAAATCTCATGCTGCACATCGTAGCAGAACGCGAATGATAGGAACGGCCGCTGTTTCAGGCTGGTGCGCAGGCGTAACTACGAAGAAAGCCGCAATTGAGGAAGGAAACCGCGATTGACCGGCGAAAGAAAAATCAGTACAGATGGAAATCCACTTCGATCAGCATGTGAACGCCGGCAGGCCGTCCATCTGGGCCTATCGACGGTTTGAATCGCCAGATGTCGCGAACCGAGTGCACGGCTTGCTCATCGAGGCCGTACCCGAGCCCTTTCGAGACGTGCACATTGAACGCGCGTCCATCGGGCCCAATGATTGCATCGATTACAACGATGCCTTGAATTTTCAGTTTGAAACCCGCGTCCGAATATTGGGGTGTCGGACAATAGAGGCAATCCGGTTTTCCGTACCCATTTTCTCCGGCTTCGGGATAGCCCCCTCCCGTTCCGTATTGCTGGCCTGGGCCCACGCCGCCGCCATTGCCGCTGCCGATTCCTGTGCCACTGCCATTGCCCATCGAATCATTCACCAGATTCGCGATCGGATCGCCATTATTTGGAAGATTCGGCGTCGGCATGTGAATATTCGGCGGGACGATTACTGACGGCTCTACCTGCAGCTTCGCATGCTCCGGAGGTTTCACTTCCGGCGGCGTCAACTGGTTCATGGAAAATTTTGGCAATCGCCCGCGAGTAGCGGGAGCCGTGCCCATGCGTCCGCCTCCTCCGCCGGCTCTCTTGTTGCCCATCTTCAGATGGGCCAGATACGGAGAAACGTTCAGCGGCGTCACCGTCATGGCATTCGCCTGCATCGGCGGAGACATGAATTCCGGCAGCAGCGGCAAAATGATCAGCACGATCACCAAGACGTGAAACGCCAGCGAAAGCGCCTGCACCTTCGTGAACTGCTTGTTCGGAGTCCAGATTTCCGGCACCGCAATCGGCTTGCTCGTCACCTGCAACGGGGGCAATTTTCGCGGCGCAACCGTGTCCCGGACATTTTCCCAAAAGCTTGCGAACCATCCTTTGGACGTGACCAACAATTCGGAATCGGACGGCTGCCGCGCGGAAGCAGGCAATCGACGCAAAAGCTCCTTGAAGTTATCCGACATCGACGAGCCGAATCGTGCTGGCTGGAACGCCGTGGGACCGCCGCTGCGGGGAACTTTCACAGGCCGCTCGGTTAGGAATTCCTTGACGTTCGACAGGAACATCGCAAACCCAGACTCACGGGTCACCGAACGCCAGGTAAGCTCGAAAGCCAAAGCCCGAGCTTGTCTAGGTTGCGCGCTTTGCGGTTGCACGTTTTCGGATTGATCCGCTTGACTCATAAATCGGCTTACACCCTTACCCCCAACGCCCTCGTCGTTTTATTTAGATTCCGTCGGACAAAAAAGGATGTATGGGCCCTCCCACAGGCTGACACCCATGCCTTTTCATTGTAACATACGGAGTTCACTGCGGCGCGCGACGTTCCGCACCGTTAACATCAATAAAACGCCCTAGAAAAGGCCTAATGGCGAAACCTTTCGACCTGAAAAGCACCATCAATCTGCCCCGCACCGATTTCCCGATGAAGGCCCAGTTGCCTCAGCGAGAGCCGCGGCAGCTGGCGCAATGGGAGACGGAAAAGCTGTACCAGCGCATTCTCGACTCGCGCGCTCAGGCCCCGCTTTTTGTCCTTCACGACGGGCCTCCCTATCCCACGGGAGACATTCACCTCGGCACCGGCCTGAATAAAATTATGAAAGACATGGTCGTGAAATCGAAGACCATGGCCGGTTTTCGTTCGCCATACATTCCCGGCTGGGATTGCCATGGTTTGCCGATAGAATCCAAGGTCGAAAAACAACTGGGTGGAAAAAAGGACAGCGTCGCCCCTGCGGAGTTTCGGCGCATGTGCCGCGAGTTCGCGGTGAAATACATCGACCAAAACCGCCGCGATTTCAAACGGCTTGGCGTCCTCGGCCGCTGGGAAAAGCCTTATCTCACCATGGACCCGGAACACGAAGCCACTATCGCCGACGCGTTCCTGACATTCATGGAGAAAGGTTACGTCTATAAGGGTCTGAAGCCGGTCTACTGGTGCATTAACGATCGCACTGCGCTCGCCGAAGCGGAAGTCGAATACGCCGACCACGCCAGCCCTTCGATTTATGTTCGTTACAAACTCGCCCAAGATGGCCCGGACGCGAACAGCATTCCCGCCGCACTCAAGGGGAAAAATGTTTACGGCGTAATTTGGACCACTACGCCCTGGACGATCCCCGCCAGCATGGCGCTCGCTTTCCATCCGGATTTTCAGTACGTGGCAGTCGAAATAGACAGTGGCGACGTCTACCTTGTCGCAGATCAGCTTCGTAAAGGCGTGGCGGATGCTTGCGGCTGCAAAGAATCAAAGCTCCTCGCCACTTACAAAGGCAGCGAACTTGAAGCCGCGCATCTGAAATTTCACCATCCATTTCTCGATCGCCTCGAACCCGCTGTCCTCGCCGACTACGTCACGCTCGAGCAGGGCACTGGAATCGTCCACACGGCTCCCGGACATGGCGCGGACGATTTTCGCACCGGCCAAAAATACGGCATCGACACGTATGCTCCGCTTGATGACGATGGCCGCTTCGTCGAAGGCTTGCCCGAATACAAGGGCAAAACGGTCTTCGAAGCCAATCCGCTCATCATCAAGCTCCTCGAATCGCGCGGCGCACTGATCGGCCAGGGAAAATTGCAGCACAGCTATCCGCATTGCTGGCGTTGCCACAATCCCGTGATTTTTCGCGCCACCGAGCAGTGGTTCATCGATCTCGAGCACGACCATCTTCGCCAGCACGCGCTCGACGAAATCCGCAAAGTGAAATGGACTCCCGAGTGGGGCGAGCAGCGTCTCTCCGGCATGGTTGCCGAACGTCCCGACTGGTGCATTTCACGGCAGCGTTTCTGGGGCGTGCCTCTCATCGTGATGTATTGCGAACAATGCGGTGAGCAGTTCAAGGATTTTCTCGCGCTTCGCAACGTAATCCGCTGGTTCGAAAGGGAAGGCGCGGACGCCTGGTTCGCGCACTCGGCCGAGGAAATGCTGCCGCCGGGAACGAAATGCAAATGCGGTTCTGCGCGCTTCCGCAAGGAAAAAGACATTCTCGATGTGTGGTTCGAGTCCGGCTCAACCAGTCTCGCCGTGTTGACAGACGGCATGTGGCCAGCCGACGCCTACCTCGAAGGCCCCGACCAGTATCGCGGATGGTTCCAGAGCTCGCTGCTCGTCGGCATCGGCACGCGCGGCCGCGCACCGTACAAACAGGTCGTGACGCACGGCTGGACTCTCGACGCGGCGGGCCGCCCCATGTCGAAATCCGCTGGCAACGGCGTGCTGCCCAGCGAAATCTGCGAAAAATGGGGGGCGGATTTGCTTCGCCTCTGGACCACTTCGCAGGATTACCACGCCGACATGCGCTTTTCCGACGCGATGATGACGCAGTTAGCCGAGTCCTACCGCAAGATTCGCAACACTTTCCGCTTCGCGCTTGGCAATCTGGCGAATTTCGATCCCGCGCGCGACGCCGTGGCGGACAACGAACTTTCGGAGATGGATGCCTGGATGCTTCATCGCACCGGCGAACTCGTCGCGAAATGCCGCGCTTGGTATGACGAATTTGAATTCCATCGCGTTTTTCACGCGCTGTACGATTTCTTCGTCGTCGATTTGAGCGCGTTCTATTTCGATGTTCTCAAAGACCGCCTATACACATTCGCGCCACGCAATATCGCCCGCCGCTCCGCGCAAACGGCGATCTATCGCATCACCAGCGCGTTCGTTCGCCTCGCCGCCCCGATTCTCGTCTTCACTTCAGAAGAAGTCTGGAAGCATCTCCCGCGCGCCGCCGACGAACCGGAAAGCGTGCACATGGCGCTTTTCCCAGCCGTCGAGGATTGTGCGACGGGCCTTGACCGTCGCAAATTGGAGAACTGGGAGTCCTTGCTCGCCATCCGCGAGCAGGCACTAAAGAAACTCGAGGAAGCCCGCAATGCGAAAGCGATCAACAGCGCGCTCGAAGCGAAGCTCCTAATCCGCTCCAGCGGTAGGACTCTTGAGCTCCTGAAAAACTATGCGTTTTTGTTACCGCAATTGTTCATCGCTTCACAAGTGAGCGTGGAACCCGCGAACACAAACGCCGCGGGTGCCAATGGTCAAGTTGACGAGATTGAAGTCGTCCACGCCGACGGAAAAAAATGCGAGCGTTGCTGGAATTATTCAATCCATGTGGGCGAGAACGTTGACTACCCCACGATCTGCGAGCGTTGCACCGCGGCCATCGCCGAGATCGAAAGCAGCCGCAGCGCCGCCGTTGAGAGCGCCAATCGCTGATGGCGGCCTCGCCCAGCATCGCGTGGCGCTGGCTGATTCTCATCATCACCGCCGTCCTCGCCGCCGACCAAATCACGAAACACGCTATCGATAAATACACCCCAAGCGATTCCATGCACGTGGTGATCCCCGGCGTCCTCAACTTCATCCACACGCACAATCCCGGCGTGGCTTTCAGCATGTTCGCCGACGCGCAATCGCCCACAACGCGATTCCTGCTGATTGCTTTCTCGGTTGCTGTGATTGTTTTTTTGTTTTGGCTTCTCGCCGCCGAACGCGCAGGTGGCCGCCTGGGCCAGATCGGCATGGCCATGATTTTAGGCGGAGCCCTTGGCAACGTGCTCGATCGCCTGACGGAGCACGGCGTCACCGACTTCATCGATCTCCACATTCAATCGCACCATTGGCCCACCTTCAATGTCGCCGATTCCGCCATCGTCATTGGCGCGGCTCTCGTTTTAGTGGAACTCTTTCGCGATTGGGGTCATTCTGGGCGCCAGGGAGCCGCCTAGACATGCATCCTCTCTTGGGAACAATACCGACGCCTTGGGGCGGTATCCCCATCTATACATACGGCGTCCTGGTTGCCACCGGCGTCCTGCTCGGTCTGTGGTACGCGTGCCACTATGCGCCACAGGCAGGTATTGACCCCGAGCGCATCTGGAATCTCGGCATCTACATGGTCCTCGTCGCGCTGGTTGCCGCGAAAGTTTGGCTCATTCTCGTTAACGGCAGGTATTATTCGCAGCATCCGCACGATATTTTCACATTAGCGACCTTGCAATCCGGCGGCACGTTTTATGGCGGACTGATTGGCGCCGTCGTGGTCGCGGCGCTATATACTCATTTCCAGCGCATCCCATTTTTGCCGCTGGCCGATTGCTATTCATCGGGTTTGCCTCTTGGCCACGCCATCGGCAGGCTCGGCTGCTTCGCCGCCGGTTGTTGTTACGGCAAGCCCACGTGGCTGCCTTGGGGCGTCGTTTTCACAAATCCGCGCGCAGCTGAACTCGTGGGCACGCCGCTCAACATTCCTCTCCATCCGACGCAGCTTTACGAATCCATGGCGGAGTTCATCAATTTCCTCATTCTCGTCTTCCTCGCAAAAAAACAGCGTTTCGCTGGAGAGATTTTCGCAACGTATATGGTCCTTTATGGCATCGAACGCGGCCTGATTGAGTTTGTGCGCGCCGATCCTGACCGCACATTGTTTCTTCGCGGCCGATTTTCGCTGATGCAGGTCGTCAGCCTCGGTTTGATTCTGATCGGCATCTGGATCTGGCGCCGTGGAATGAAACGCCCGGCAGCGCTCCATCGCCCCGAGCCCGTCCCCGCCCGCCAATAGCCTTCGGCACGAATTCTCACTACTCCCATGACCTCGGAACATGCCACACTTGACGACGCGAACGGATCCGGCCATCGCGCGCGCGCTGCCAAACTTACGGTAACCCCCGAAGATGCCGGCCAGCGCCTCGACCGTTTTTTAACCGCGCATCTCCCTGATTTCAGCCGCACGCGCATCCAGTCGCTGCTCGACCACGGCCACGCCCGCGTCAATGGCGCGCTCGTCAAACGCTCCTATCGCGTCGAAGCCGGCGATGCGGTCGCAATCGAGATTCCTTCGCCTGCCCCCATGCACGCGCAGCCCGAAGCCATCCCGCTTGAAATTCTCTATGCCGATGACGATTTGATTGTCGTCAACAAGCCTGCGGGAATGGTCGTTCATCCCGGCGCGGGAGTGAAAACCGGCACTTTAGTCAATGCTCTGTTGCACGCGTTCGGCGCGCGCGGCGAACTTTCCTCCATCGGCGGCGAACTGCGCCCGGGAATTGTGCATCGCCTCGACCGCGAAACTTCCGGCGCGCTTATCGTTGCCCGAAACGACAAAGTCCATCGCGCCCTCTCCAATCAATTTCGCGACCGCCAGGTCAGCAAAACCTACATCGCGCTTCTCCACGGCCGTCTGAAACAAGACACCGGGCGCATCGAGTTGCCAGTTGCACGCGATTTGCATCGCCGTCTTCGCATGACCACTCGCCGCCGCGAAGGCCGCGCCGCTCGCACGGACTGGCACGTACGCATGCGCCTACCCGGTTACACATTTTTGGAAGCTGATCTGCACACGGGCCGCACGCATCAAATCCGCGTCCACTTTTCGGCACTTGGCCATCCCGTTGTTGGAGACACGCTCTACGGCGCGCCCGCGCAGCCCAAGGCCGGCGGTGCGAATATTCCTCTGCTCCCGCGCAATTTTCTTCACGCCTTCCATCTCCGTTTTCTGCATCCAACCACAGGGAAGGTGATCGACGTGCGGGCGCCGATACCGGAAGATCTCGCAAACTATCTTCGCGAACTCGGCCGCGCCTCGAGTGCCGGCGCCGAATCGATTGACGCCGTGCTCGTACCGTACCTATAATCCATCCATCTTCGTCGGTAATTGGGTGACCAAACCTATGTTCAAGCCTATATTCAAATCGACCATCGGAGGAATCTCGCTATCCTTTCTCCTCGGAATTGCCGGTGCCGCTCTCGCCCAGCAAAAACCTTTGCCGGTCCCGCCGCCTCCGGCCGGTGAGCACAAAACCGCCCCTCAGCAAGCCCCTACTCTTCATGTGAACGTTCGATTGGTCCATTTGGTCGCCGCCGTGATGGATCGCCGCAACAAATTCGTCACGGATTTGAACAAGAATGACTTCAAGATTTTCGAGGACGGCAAGCAACAGCCCATCACTCAATTCAGCCGCCAGGCGGATTTGCCTCTGCGTATCGGAATGCTCATCGACACATCGAACAGTATTCGCGAGCGCCTGCATTTTGAAAAAGACGCCGCGACTGACTTTCTCTACAACGTGATTCGCCGCAATCAGGATCTCGCATTCTTGATGACTTTCGACAATGAGCCCGAAGTCATTCAGGACTATACCGACGACGTGGGCCAGTTGAGTTCCGTGATCCAAAAACAAAATTCCGGCGGCGGCACAGCCCTGAACGACGCAATTTACCTTGCCAGCCAGAAACTCATGAATGCGCCTCCCGCCACTGGTCCCAATCCCGATATCCGCCGCGTCCTCGTCCTGATCAGCGATGGTGACGACAATCTCAGTGATCACGCCTTGAGCGACGCCATTCAGATGGCCGACCGTGCTGGCGTCTCCATTTATGCCATCAGCACAAACAACGACTGGGTCACCATCGATACGCCTACTCCGGAAAAACTCCATCTCTCCGAGGGCGACAAGATCCTTCAGGAATACTCGGACGAAACGGGCGGACGCGTTTTCTTTCCGTATCGTGTCGATGATCTCGCGCAATCATTTCTCGACATTGGAAATGAGCTTCGCAGCCAGTATTTGCTCGGTTACGCGTTGCCCAATCAGGACGCGAATGGCGAGTTTCACAGAGTCGACCTTCGCGTCGACCGCAAGGGACTGATCGTGCGTTCGCGCAAGGGCTATTACGCCACCGCGCCAGTCACCTCTCCGGCTGTGCCAATCGCATCTGGGGCAGGCGCGCCGCCACGCTAAGCGTTCGCGCCAGCCGCTATTTTTGAGGTTTTCTTGAGTGTGTCGGTTCGATTCGAAGATTGCTCGTTTTCCTGCGGAGCCAAATACCGTTCTTATAGGGGATCGGAGCCTGCCCGCCGCGGCGGGGCAGGTAGCCTCCTCGCCGGTTGCTGTTGCTGTCGCAAAGCGCCGAGCTTTCGTCTTGTAGAGCCGCCACTCTATCGCTCGCTGCGCCCCGGTGCGTAATAACCTTTGCGCGTCAGAACGCGAAGGCCTTTGGTCGTCGTTTCCACTTTAATCTTCCGAAATGCACCATTCGCCGTCGTATCCGTGGGATAGTAGGCGATCACGTACTGGCTGCGCAGTTCCTGCGAAATTTCATCGAACGCCTTATCGAGACCATTATTGTTATGAACCGCGACCACGCGTCCGCCCGTCTGCGATGCCATTTCTGCGGCAACGCTTCTCCCTATGTAACCGAAGCTGAACGCGTCCCGCGGGTCGGCTACCAGCAAAACGTGGATGACCGCATTGGCTTGTTGCGCCGCGAGAATCGCATCTTGCACGCTGTGGTTGCTTCCCTCGTCCTGCGCGTCAGTCAGAATGATCAACGCTCTGCGGCCTGTTTCCGACGGAAGTTTGTCACGACAGACCTGATAAATCGCGTCGTAGAGCACCGTACCCTGTTGATTCAAATTCGTCGGCCCCAAATCCACCGGCGCATTAATTTCCGCTTTTTGCAGTGCAGCTTGCAGAATTTCCTTGTCGTCGGTGAAGTCGGCAAGCAAATTCACTTGCGTATCAAAAGACACCAGCATCGCCAGATCGTCCTTGCGCAGGATGTCGCGCAGAAATCGCGATGCCGTTTCCTTCTCGGCCCCAAGGAAATCCTCCTCGCTGCCGCTGGTGTCTATCATCATCCCCAGCGTGATCGGGTCGGTCATGTCTTTTGAAAAGAAAGCAATCGTCTGTTCCTTGCCGTCCTCGTGAACGGTGAAATCCTTCTTCTCCAGGTTCTGAACGATCGCGCCGTGCGAATCGCGCACGGTGACATACAACCTCACCAGGTTGACGTTGACGTGCGTCACGCCGCCATCCGGCTCCGGTTTCTTCTTCTGCTGCTGCCCGTCCGGCTTTTTCACCGGAATTTGTACCGGAATCTGTGGCCCCGATTCTCCTGCCTTTGCAGTGAACCCCAGACTCGCTCCTTGCATCCAAATCTGCGGGACGCCAATCACGAGAGCGATAAACACTGCTGCCGCTGCCAAGTATCTCGATTTCGTCAACAATCGCCTCTCTGTGCGGCAAATCATTGTATTATTACGATTGTTCTTCATCGCGGATAGTTCGATGCGCCCCACGCGCAAACGGATGTGTCCCACAGCGGCAGTAAGGTGGCGTAATATAGCCGCCGCGCACAGGGTAGGGGGCAGGGGGAAAATGAGAAAACTTGTGGCGATTTTTGCCGCCGCTGTGGTGTTTCCTGCGTGCTTGCCCGCGCAGACTGGTACTGCTTCGCAAGCGGGCGGCTCCCCGCAAAAACCCGCCGCGAAGCCCCAGCAAACCCCTGCAAGACTGCACGTTCAAGTCAATGAAGTCCTCGTGCCCGTCACGGTGAAAGACCCGGACGGAAACCTTGTTGCCGACTTGCAGCAAAACGATTTCCGCATTTTTCAGGACGGCGTCGAGCAGCCCATCCGTTTTTTTTGGAATGAGCCCTTCCCCATTTCCGCGGTCGTTATCCTCGACGACGATCTCCCCACCAAGGAATCGCAAACCGTCCAGAAGAGCCTCGACAGCATCGCCGCCAGCTTTGGGCCCCATGACGAAGTTGCGCTCGTGCGTTTCGACGAGTATCCGCAAACTGTGATGGATTTTTCCCCTAACAACGACGCGCTGTTTGCCAGGCTCAAAGCGATTCGCACCAATCAAAAAGACTCTCTCGACTCTCGCGTACCCGGCACGCCCTCCATGGTGATGACAACTCCTCCGCGCATAAACGGCCAAACCCTGGGAGGCGCCGCCGATATTCCCCTGATGGGCACCAATACCAATGGCGTGACGAAACACGTCGACGATGCCATTCATTACGCCGCCGAAATGCTTCGTAATCGCCCTCGCGATCGCCGCAAAATTATCTTTCTCGTCTCCGATGGCGATAACGATCGCAATAATCAGTGGAGCTTCAACAACACGCTGCAGCTTTTGCTCGCTAATAATATCTCCGTGTACGCGATTGCCGTTGATTCCAGCGCCGACATTCTCAAGCTTCAGCGTTCCGGCCGCCTGGCGCAGTACGCGAATCCGACCGGCGGCGATGTTTTTCCCGCGAGCAAGCAGCTCGATCTCGAGCGCATGTATTCGGCGCTCACCGAAGAAGCGCGCAACCAATACACCCTCGCCTTTGAGCCCTCCAAAACCGCCGGCAAAGGCAATTACCATTCCATCGAAGTGCGCGTGGAACGCCCCGGCCTCTCTGTCACGGCGCGCAAGGGTTACTACGCTAGTTTCCCGCGCTGATTCCCCGCATCGGCATTGATTCACTCTGAGCAACTTCCCATCGTGTTTTTGTTTTTCACTTGATATCGCCCGCGCACCCGCGTATAGAAGAAGGAAGCGATCAGGATTCGCGTTCCGGATTTTCCAAAGCGCGGCTTGTTCGCGAGGGAGAAACTCCAGAGTAGTTCATGCGCGCAGCTGCCGGTAAATTAAGCTTCCGGCGCCGAAAAACGAAACACAACGAACGGCAAACAAAAAGAGCAGCCAAATCGGCTGCTCTTTTTTTTGAAATATCAATTTGTGTTTGTGAGTTGTATCGAAATCAAATGTTCGTGCGCCGGGCAGATAGGCCGGTAGTCGCAGTAGCGGCAAATGAACCCCGGCTTCGCGGGGAATTCCGCCGCACGTATCAGATCCGCGACTTCCGCCACGCTTTCTTTTGCCTTCTTCAGCGCCTTCGCATCGCGCGTAGTCGCTACAGCTTCATTCGTCGTCAAGTTGTAAAAAACCAGACGCTCAGCTTCGAGTTCCAGAACGTCCTGCGCCGCCAGTGCGTACAAACTTAACTGCAAACTCTGATCCGCCTGCTTTGAGCGTTTTGGATTTCCTGTCTTGTAATCCACGATCTCCACTTCCCGCTCGCTCAACCGGTTGATCTGATCCATGCGCCCAACGATCACCACGTTCGGGTCGAGCGGCAACTCGAACGCCCTCTCCTGATGCATCACGTCCGCCGGCGCGCTCGAATAGCTTTCGCAAAACGCTTGCAGTTGCTCGCGTCCGGCTTTGCGATATTCTTCCTCTTGATAGTCGTCTTGGTATCCCGCAGCGGACCACTCGCGTTCGAATATGCCCAGCACTTCTTCAAAGGGCACGCGCCGCTCCTTGCGAATCTCCCTCACAAATTCGCGAATCGTCAGGTGCATCACGCTGCCAAACGTCATCGCCGCCTGCGGCCCGCCGCGAATTCCCCACACTTGCTGCAGCAGGTATTTCATTGGACAGCTTTTATACGTCTCAATCGCCGAAGCGCTCAGTTGCAGCGGCTCGCCCAACGGGGGATGGAACGCCTTGGCCCACAGCGCGATTCTTGAATACGCGCGCGAATTCTCCGGAATCGCGGGAAACAGCTGCGGCAGTCGTGGATCGGCGGGTAAAGACCCGACCGTCTCGTCTTCTTTGGGAATGTTCACCTTCGGAGCCAATTGTTCCGCGTGCGCCGTTTTCAATTTTGAATCTTCCAGAATATCTTCCAGAAACGGCGACCATTTTTTCCGGTTGTTCACGATCGTCGAAAGCGTCAGCGATCGCCGCGCCCGCGTCATGGCCACGTAAAAAAGTCGCCGCTCCTCCTGAATCCGGAATTCTCCTTTCGGTTGCTCCTCTTTCATCAGAGCGGCAGGGAACTCCAGCACCGGCGCTTGCGGACGCGCTGGAAATTCCCCGTCCGAAATCGTTAGCACGAATACGTGATCGAATTCCAGTCCCTTCGCCGCGTGCACGGTCAAAAGTTGCACCGCGTCGTCCGCTGGCTCTTCCGTCTGCGCGATTTCTCCGCCCGCCTGCTGGAAAAAATCGAAATATTCGATGAATGCCGCGAGCGATTTGTCTTCACTCTTCTTTTCCCAGTCCGCCAGAAATGCGGCCAGCCGTTCCAGGTTCAACCGGTCTGCATCCGAAGGCAGCGGCGACAGTCCAAGTCCCCCGACCAGCGTGTCAAACACAATGCGTGCGCTCACTCGCGACGCCAGTTGCCGCAATCCCTTCAAAAATCTCACCAACTCGTTCGCTTTCATCTGCGGATGGAAGGAGAATTCCTGTTGCGGCGCTTCCAGTACGTCGGCAATCGATTGATTTCGCCGCGTCCTCTCCGCCAGGCGCACCAGGTCACGCGGCTCGAATCCCCAGTAGGGAACCGCCACCACTCGTGACAACGCGACGTTGTCCGACCGAATCACGATCAGCCGCAAATACGCTAGCAGGTCCCGCACCAGCGTGTTCGTCAGCACCGAGAGCCCACGAATCACGAACGGAATTCTCTTGCGTCGCAGCACGTCCACGATTCGCGTCCGGTGCGAATGCTTGCGATAAAGTACAGCGCAACTGCGCCATGGACGCCCCGTCGCGTGCAGCCGTTCAATTTCGCCGACGATCCAGTGTGCTTCCTCCTGCGGCGTCGCGAATTCCACAATGCGAATTTTCTCACCCGTCGCATTTTCGGTCACCAGGGTACGGTGAGGCAAAAACGTCGGATGCTCGTTGTGCTGAATCACCTGGCCCGCGACGCCTAAAATTCGCTTCGTCGAACGGTAATTCCGCGTCAGCGATTTCAACGGCAACGCCTCACCCGCATCTTTCATCGCGCCGCAGAACCTGTCGAAAAAAATCGTGAAGCTGCCGAAACTCGCGCCGCGAAAACGATAAATCGCCTGGTTGTCGTCGCCGACGGCCACGATATTCCTCTGATCGCCAGCCAGTAAACACAACAACTCCAGCTGCGCGATATTCGTATCCTGAAATTCGTCAACCAAAATATAGCGGTACTGCTCGCGCAGCCGCGCCAGCCGTTCCTTGTCGCTCCGCAGCAATTCCACCGCGCGCAGCAACTGGCCTCCGAACGTAATCAAGTTCCTCTCGCGTTGCAGTCGCTCGCTGATGCGGTACGCGCGCGCCACTTCCTCCAGCCGCGCCAGATTTTCCTCTTCCGCCGCGCGCACCTCTGCCTCCAGCAGCGCCTCTCGCATTTCAAAATCAGTTCGCAACCCGTCCACGTAGCGCTGGTAATCTTCCTCCGTCACCAGCTCATCCTGGCAGCGCGAAAAAAATCTCTCGAAGTCACTCAAGAATTCGCCCGGCTCGGCCAGCCGCGTAAAATGCTTCAACGCCAGCTCGCGAATATTTCGGCGCAGTAAAATCCAATGCTCCACCGGCTCGATCACCTGCAGCGCCGCGTTCGAATCCAGCAGAATCTTGTCCATGCAGAATCTGTGAAACGTGCTCAGCCACACGCCTTCCGCGCGCGCGCCCGCCCCTTTCGTCACTCGCGACTTCATTTCGTTCGCGGCTTTGTCGGTGAATGTGAGCCCCAGAATATTTTCGCCCGAAAGCTCCGGATTCATTTCGAGCAGCCGGCAAATCCGCCGCGTGATCACGCGCGTTTTACCCGTACCCGCGCCCGCTACGACCAGCAGCGGCCCTTCGCCGTGCTCCACCACGGCGAGCTGCTCCGCATTCAACTCGAGAAATTCCGTGGATCCCTGTGGTATTTCCAGCATTCGTTTATGCATCCATCGTATCCGATTCCTTCTCCGCTTTATACTGCGTGTTTCGTGAGCGCGCGCACTCCGTCCCGCTGCTTTTGAAGCGCCTGGTCGTTTTCAAGGGAGGATTGGCCTTTTCAGATCGTCCATCCGACTGACGCGCGCTAAGCATTAAGAAAAATCTTTACGGACGATGTTCAATTCTGTACGATTCCAAAATCAACCTAGGAGCACATATGATCAACGAGAGGCCGAAGGACGACGCTCAAGAGCCCGACAAGGTAGGCATTACTCTACCCGGAACCGTCGAGAAGATCATTCCCCCAATCTCTTCCAAAGATCCCGAAAAAGCGCAGATTGCCGTCCACGGCGCCGACGACCTATACCGGGAGATTCGCGTCGAGAATACGTTGGAAGACAAAGATGGTAATCCAGTTCGGCTCAAAGAGGGCGCTCAAGTCGACGTGACAATCGAGGCAGAACCGGAAGGAACGGTCCCGCTGCCTGACACAAAAGAATCCGATCCAGGCACTCCCAAAGCAAAGAGCAAAGCGGCTGACTAAACCTGCCTGCCTCCACGCCGTAAACATTAACACGTCGTACGCGTACCAGTGGGGCCTTGCTCCGCCGCTCGACCTCAAAATTGACCCTGCCCATCGCCCCGCCTATACTGTCGTATTCGCAGCATCGCAATGTTTAAAGGAGCCTTCATCATGCACGCATCTTCAGGTCAATCAACGGACCAGCCCGTCATTCTGAGCGCCGTGCGCACGCCGATGGGCAAATTCATGGGCGGACTTTCGCCGCTCACCGCGCCCGAGCTTGGCGCGAGGGTCGTCGCCGAAACCGTTCGCCGCGCGGGCATTGACCCCAAAGAAGTCGACGAATGCATCATGGGCAACGTGGTCCAAGCGGGCCTCGGCCAAAATCCCGCGCGCCAGGCCGCGCTCAAGGGAGGCCTCGATTATCGCGTCGCGGCCATGACGATCAATAAAGTGTGCGGCTCGGGCCTCAAATCCGTAGGTCTAGCGGCGCAAGCCGTCATCACCGGGGAATCGGACATGCTCGTCGCCGGCGGCATGGAGTCCATGTCGAATTGTCCTTACCTCCTCATGCAAGCGCGCACGGGCTACCGCCTCGGCAACGGCCAGTTAATCGACTCGATGGTTCACGACGGCCTCTGGGAAGCCTACGAGGACTACCACATGGGCGTCACCGCCGAGCTTGTCGCCGAAAAATACAAAATTTCGCGCGCGGAGCAGGATCAGTATTCGCTCGAAAGCCATCAGAAGGCCGTCCGCGCGATGAAGTCGTGCTTCTTCGAAGCGCAAATCGTGCCCGTCGAAATTCCGCAGAAGAAGGGCACGCCCGTCGTCATCAGCAAGGACGAAACGCCGCGCGAAGATACTTCTCTCGAAGCCCTCGGCAAATTGCGCGCCGCATTCAAGAAGGACGGCACCGTCACCGCAGGCAATGCCCCCGGCACAAACGACGGCGCCGCGGCCTGCGTCGTCACCAGCGAACGCAACGCGCAGCGCCTCGGCAAGCAGCCAATGGCGCGCATCGTCGCGCAGTCCACGGGCGGCGTCGAGCCAAAGTGGGTGATGATGGCGCCAGTCGAAGCGGTCAATAAGCTGCTCAAAAAAACAGGCTGGGATCGCGACAAAGACGTCGACTTGATCGAGCTGAACGAAGCGTTCGCCGTGCAGGCCATCGCCGTCGCGCGCGAATTGAAACTGAATTCCGACAAAATTAACGTCAATGGCGGCGCCGTCGCCCTCGGCCATCCCATCGGAGCGAGCGGCGCGCGCATTCTCGTCACGCTGCTTTACGAGTTGCAGCGCCGCAACCTGAAGCGCGGCATTGCCGCTCTCTGCCTAGGCGGTGGCAACGCCGTAGCCATGGCCGTCGAACGCCCGTAGCTTTTGTTGTCATTCCGAGCGGATGCGACCAGCATCGAGCGAGGAATCTGCTTTTCGGTTGCTCGACGCTGCTTTTGCACTGCGCGGTTGTTTTCCTACGGACGAGGCTTGCCTCGCCCGTCGCGACTCTTGAGTCGCGCTGTATCTGCATATCGCGTGGTCTTTTTGGAGCGCGGCGGCTTGCGGCCGCTTGCCAAGTGAAAAATGTTCTGCCCTGTTTGCAAATACGAATATCGGCGCGGGTTCACGCACTGCAACGATTGCGACGTGGACTTGGTCGACGCATTGCCGTCCGAAGATGAAGTCGACCACACGCTGCGCACGCCCGCCGACGAAATGGCGCAGCCCACGCTGCTCTGGAAGGGCGCTAGCGGCGGCACATTTTCCGCGATAACCGCCGCGCTCGACGCCGCGAAAATCCCGTACAATCGCGAAGACCTCGACGCGCGCCTCGTCTTTTCCTCGGAATTTTCTGAATTGGAAATCTGGGTGCCCGCCGCGAATTTTTCCGAGGCGCAAGCCGTGCTCGACGATGTCCTCAACAGCACGGCGAACGCGCCCCTGCCTCCCGACGCCAGCAATGAAATCCCCGCCGAAGACGATGAAGGCACCGACGACATTCGCCACGAAGCCCTCACGGAACTTTACCCCGAGGACGCCACCGCCGAAGTCTGGTCCGGCAGAGCCGCGAACAATGTCACGAACAACGCTGCGAACAAAGGCGCGAGCGATGCTGCAATTAAAGCCGCGAACAATGACGCGCTCATGGCGGAGATTCTGAAATCCTGTCTCGCCGAAATCGGCGTCGCCTGTTACGTCCAACGGCCCGATGCTGACTCCGCTGATGCCCAGCCCATTTACGCTGTCCGCGTCCTCCCCGAGGACGAGGCGCGCGCAAAAGAAATCGTTCGCCAAGTCATCGACGCCGCCCCGCCCGCATAACGCCGCTCCCTGTGTTGTCATTCCGACGAGCAGCCGCGACGAGGAATCTGCATTTGCCTTAAATCGTTCGCTCCCTTGATTTCTTTCTCCTCCCGTGATTCCCTAATCCTTCTCGAATTTTCTCCGGAGGCTTCATGGCTCTCGACGCAATCAAAACGGTCGGCGTGGTAGGCGCGGGCACGATGGGCAACGGCATCGCGCACGTTTTCGCGAAGGCCGGCTATTCCGTCATTTTGCGCGACGTCGACCAAAAATCTCTCGACCGCGCCCTCGACACCATGGGCAAAAATCTCGATCGCGAAGTGAAAAAAGCGAAAATCGCGGAAGCCGATAAATCCGCCATCCTCGCCCGCATCAAAATGACCACGGACGCGAAAGCCCTCGCCTCCGCCGACATCGCCATCGAAGCCGTCCCTGAGCAGCGCGAGCTGAAAGAGCGCGTCCTCAAGGAAGTCGACGCCGCTCTCCGCCCGGGCGCAATCCTCGCCAGCAACACTTCATCCATTTCCATCACCGCGCTCGGCGCGAAAACCAGCCGCCCCGAGCAATTCATCGGCATGCACTTCATGAATCCAGTTCCCGTGATGACGCTCGTCGAAGTGATTCGCGGCTTGCAAACCAGCGACGAAGCTTTCGCGCTCATCATGGCGCTCTGCGAAAAGCTCGGCAAAAAACCGATCGCCGTCAACGATTCGCCCGGCTTCGTCTCGAATCGCGTACTCATGCCCATGATCAACGAAGCCGCGTATACGGTCATGGAAGGTGTCGCCACGCCCGAATCCGTCGACGCCGTAATGAAGTTGGGAATGAATCATCCGATGGGCCCGCTCGAACTCGCTGATTTTATCGGCCTCGATGTCTGCGTGGATATTCTCGAAGTGCTTCACGAAGGCCTGGGCGACCCGAAATATCGCGCCTGCCCGCTACTCAGAAAATATGTCGCTGCTGGCTGGCTCGGCCGCAAATCCTCCCGCGGCTTTTACAAATATTGAACTCCGCTCCGGGGATTTGCTTGGTTAGCCCCGCATTTTGTTTTTGCCGACCACTGACCCCTCGTCACCGACCACTGTTTTTCTATTTGCTTTTTGTTCGCCTTATGCTATTCTCCCTCCCGAGGCAGAACCGGAGACGCGGCGAGCACTCTCTGGTAAACTGCCGCTTAAATAAATACCCGCGGCTTGGGACTTCATGGCGAGAGGTGGCGTATGGCGGATGACAGAGTCAAAATGCTGGATTCGGCGATTGCGCAAATCGAAAAGCAATATGGCAAAGGCTCAATCATGCGCCTCGGGACGAAAGACGTTCTCGTCCCTGTGAACGTAATCCCCACGGGTTCGATTTCCATTGACGCTGCTCTCGGCGTCGGCGGCCTGCCGCGCGGCCGCGTGATTGAAATCTACGGCCCGGAATCCGGCGGCAAGACGACTCTCGCTCTGCACGTAATCGCCGAGGCGCAAAAGATCGGCGGTACCGCCGCATTCATTGATGCCGAACACGCCCTCGATCCGTCCTACGCACGTAAGCTCGGCGTTGACGTCGACAATCTCCTCGTCTCGCAGCCCGACAACGGCGAACAGGCTCTCGAAATCGCTCAAGCCCTGATTAGTTCCGGCGGCATCGACATCATTGTCATCGATTCCGTCGCCGCGCTCGTGCCTAAAGCCGAACTCGAAGGCGATATGGGCGATCCGCAAATGGGTTTGCAGGCGCGCTTAATGTCTCAAGCCCTGCGTAAACTCACAGGCATCGTTTCCAAATCCAAGACGTGCCTGGTGTTCATCAATCAGATCCGCGAAAAAATCGGCGTCATGTTCGGCAACCCGGAAACTACCACTGGCGGCCGCGCGCTAAAATTTTATGCGTCCATCCGCCTCGACATTCGCCGCATTCAAGCGATCAAAGAAGGCGACCGCGTCATCGGCTCGCGCACACGCGCCAAAGTCGTGAAAAACAAAGTCGCCGCGCCGTTCCGTGAAGCCGAATTCGACATCCTCTATGGCGAAGGCGTTTCCAAGGAAGGCGATTTGCTCGATCTCGGCGTCGCCCGCGGCGTCCTCGACAAAAATGGCACGTGGATTTCCTTCGGCGGAGAGCGCCTCGGTCAGGGCCGCGAAAGCGCGCGCCTTTTCCTGCGTGAAAACACCGACATTCGCAACAAAATCGACGCCACTTTGCGCAAGCAACTCGGCCTTCCTGCATCCACCGCGGGCAGTGACGAATCTTCAAAGGCCGTGCCAGCCGAAGCTGCCAAGGACGTGACAAGGGAAGCTACACGGTCCGGCCCCCAAGCCGTCCCCGCCGCCAAGGCCAAAGCCGCCCGCTAACACTCGCGATACGATGAAGCATCGAGCTTCGCTCGCGCCGTAGTTCACCCGAGAGTTCGCCTTCCTATAGGAAGTGTGGCGGCTCGACACCGCTTTTGCGTTCCGGCCTGCAGGCCCCTTTTGGGAACGGCGCGATGCCATCACGGCTCGCATTCGCCGCATCCAATCGTAACGAATGACCTGGCGGCGGTAGCGTTCCTACGTACCGGAACGAATGGGCCTGTACTTCCGTACTGATACCTCAATGGCGATTTTGTTCGTGAGGGCCATTGCGTCTTTCGCAACCCTCTGCGAGGATTGGTAAGTTTAAGTTGCGCTATGTTCTTGATTTTTTTAGAATGAGCCATTCGAAAATTTGAAGAGGAACAGCATTCGGCCTGAAAAACATACCATGAGCCCAAACCCAGCCACGACCCACTCGCGAATTCTAAAGATTTCTTTGCTGGCCATCAGCGCTGCATTTGCGCTTGCTTCGGCCATGCCGGTGAATGCCACGGGCATTGCGCGAAAGCGCGTCGTCCATTCGACCCGCCATCGCTATCACCATTATTATTACCGCGGCGTGCCCACGTACATGCCCGATCCGGCCGCGGGAGATGATTCGCGCTTCGATGATCCCGCTGTCCGCCAGGCCGCCCTGGACGCTCTGGGACGCCAAAACGGTTCCGTAGTCGCCGTCGATCCATCGACTGGCCGCATCCTCACCATCGTCAATCAGAAGCTGGCGTACTCGGCCGGCTTCGAACCGTGCTCGACCACCAAACCCATCATCGCTGTCGCCGCGCTCGAAAAGGGAATCGTCACTCCCGACACGATGATTAAAGTTGGCAGCCGCCGTTACATGGACATGACCGAAGCTCTCGCCCACTCCAACAACAATTTCTTCGAAGAGCTCGGCCGCCGCCTCGGTTTTGACACCGTGTGGCATTACGATCACGTCTTCGGCCTCGGCCAGCGCGCTGGTTACGACATCACCGGCGAACAGCCCGGTTTTCTGCCTGCCAAGCCGCCTGTCCGCGGCGGTGTTGCGCGCATGTGCAGTTTCGGCGAAGGAATTAAAATTACGCCGCTGCAATTGGCTGCGGTCGTTTCCACCATCGCCAACGGCGGCACCATGTACTACCTCCAATATCCTGAGACGCAGTCCGCGGCCCAGGACTTCGCTCCACGCATTCGCCGCACTCTCGCGATCGCTCCACTTCTGCCAGAGCTTCGCCAGGGAATGCTCGCGGCCGTACTCTACGGCACTGCGCGCCTCAGCAACGATCCCGAAGGCGAACAGACTCTCGGCAAGACCGGCACGTGCAATGATGAAACGAAAGGCGGGCGCCTCGGTTGGTTTGCGTCTTACGCCGATCAGGATCATCCGAAGCTCGTGCTCGTGGTTCTTTTGCGCGGAGGCGCGCGCATCGTCAACGGACCACATGCCGCTGACGTTGCGGGCAAGATCTATCGCGACCTCTACGCGCACGATTATTTCGCCGACAAATTGGCCGGCGATCCAGTCACCGTCGCCCGCTCCGAACGTTAGTTCGCATCGCCGCGTCGAAATCGAATCTTTTCGTGTTTCCTGGAACGCTCGCCTGTTCCCGCGAACAGGATTACCTCGAGTGCGCAAAACTTTTCCTTTCTGCTTGGGCTCGGGCGCGAGAATGCGGTATCCTGCGCTTCCATCGGGAACGGAACCAGCGAACGGAGGGGCTTTCATGGAGCGAAAGAAAATCATCGCATGGACAGCCGTAGTTGTGATTGCGACGCTCGCCGTCGCGGGTTCTTATTACTCGCGCTTTTCATATGAAAGGCGCCTCGCGCACGAAATGGCGGCGCCCATGCAGGACGTCGTGTCGCAAGCCCAGTCGATTCTTTATTCCTCTGGAACGATTCCGCGAGGCATGCCTTTCGCCACTATGCTGACGCACATGGGCATCGACCCGTTGACCACCGCGCAAATCGTCGCTTCGGCGCAGCCCGTCTTCAATTTCCGCATGTTCCAGGCCGGCAACCAGGTGACGATTGGACGCTCCGTCGCGGGCGCTATTCTCGAGTTGCGTTATCAGATCGACCCTGAGCGCTTCCTTTCCATCATTCGCCGTGGAGCGCAATTTGAAGCCGCAGTCAAAACCGTTCCGTCGACCACCGAAACCGACGCCGTCGCCGGCAAAATCGACGGCTCGCTTTTCGATGCCGTCAAGCAAGCGGGCGAAAGCCCCGAACTCGCCATGCGCCTCGCCGACATTTTCAGTTGGGACATGGACTTTTACACCGATCCGCGCCCAGGAGACACTTTCCGCGTGGTCGTCGAAAAGAAAGTGCTCGCGAACGGCAAGACGCTCAGTTACGGAAAAATTCTCGCCGCCGAATACAATAACGACGGTCAGATTTATCGCGCGGTTTTGTTCCACGATCCTTCCGGCGCGCCCGCATATTACACGCCCGACGGCAAATCGCTGAAGAAAGCCTTTCTGCATTCGCCGCTCAAGTTCGCCGCGGTCATCACGTCTCATTTCAGCTACCACCGATACCATCCAATTCTGAAGATTTATCGCCCGCATCTTGGCACCGACTATGGCGCGCCCATGGGTACGCCGGTGCAAGCGATCGGCGACGGCCGCGTGATTTTCGCGGGCCGCAAAGGCGAAGACGGGAACCTGGTCAAAATTCAGCATATCAACGGCTACGAAACGTATTACATGCACCTCTCGCGCATCCTGGTCCACAATGGCCAGCGTGTGGTGCAGGGTCAGCGCATCGGTCTGGTGGGCATGACGGGCCTCGCCACCGGGCCGCATCTCGACTTTCGCATCGAGCGCCACGGGAAATTCATGAATTTCGAGCGTCTGCCGCTGCCGCCGTCGCAGCCGGTCGCCCGCCCCGATCGCGCCGAATTCGATGCCGTCTGCGACCACGAGATGAGCCTGCTGCCGGCTCCCGGCACCTCGGTCGCTAGCGCCGCCGCCATGGCCGCTGGCGTTCTCCCCAGCGCCTCCGCCCCCCACTAGCCCCGCCGTTTGGCGTAGCCTGCGGCGTCCCGAGGACTGCCCGGCACTCGAAGTGTCCGGTAATTCTAAAAAGCGCGAAAAATTGGCGATTAGAAACGAATCCGAGTGAATGTTTTGTGCAAAGTTAGCCGGTGTCTAATTCCGGACAGTGGATTAGATTCGATGGCGATTAGAAATTGGCGAGGTTTGGAGCCTGGATGTCGGGAAGCGGCCTAGGGTGACTCCCAGGCGGAGCAAAGGACTACAAAGAAGTCATTACTGAAAACCTCAAATGCTCCCCAAACTAAGACGTCTGATTGACGCAGAAGGTCTCTGACGGCCATAGACATTGGGGGTCTGGAGCCAGATTCCTCCTTGCGGTTGCTCGTCGGAATGACAGGCGCGCGACTAGCTCGGCGCAGCGCCCTTACCACCGCAACGGTTCGCGATCTAACTGGCCCATTGGGCGGTTGCTCGGCGCGACACTTTGCGCGAAATTTTGTGTTGCGCCACTGTGGGGCAGAGACTAGATTCAAAGTCCCTCAGCCTGAAGCACGCTTCGTTGGTATTGGTGTACGCCTTCGGAACCCGAGGAGGGACCATATGTGGGGTAGCAACGAAAAGAAACCGGGAGCGCCCCGTGCAGGAGAGCAAGCCCGTCCGGGCGAGCAAGCAAAATCGGCAGTGCCGGAGAAATCGGCAGCGGCTCCGGCGAAAACACAACCGCCAAATTGGGAGGCAAAGTCAATGGCAATGAACACGAACGAGCCGATGTATCCGTCAACAACGTCGAGCGGCGCTGCGGCGCGGCTGGGCGCGAGTTTGCACGTGAAAGGCGAAATCACCGGCAACGAAGATTTGAGCGTTGACGGCAGCGTCGAAGGACTCATTCAGCTGGAAGATCGCAAGCTGACCGTCGGCGCAAGCGCGAAAGTCACGGCCGACATTATTGCCCGCGAAGTGGTGGTTTACGGCAACGTCAAGGGCAATTTGCGGGCGCGTGACCGCATCGAAATTAAAAAGGATGGCTCGGTCGTCGGTGATTTGACCACCGCGCGCATCATGATCGAGGACGGTGCTTACTTCAAAGGCTCGATCGAGATCGACAAGAGCGGCGACGCTTCCGGCAGCGTTGACAAGTCGTACGCGCGCAGCGCCGCCAGCAGCGGCAGCACCACGCCAAAGACGGCCGTCACGTCTTCGGATTAATTTAGCCGCACGCGATTATTGTGTGGCGTGACCGGTCTGGCGAACCCAGACCGGGTACGCTTCTTCCGCGTTTCTGTGCTCCGGCACAGTTCCCCGGACCGCTTTCCTCCCTCGCAATCGAAAGAAACTTGCAGCGTCCTCGCGCGCGTCATAGACTCATGCACGCTGGCGTGATTTTCGGGCGGCGTAAAATTCCGTGACGAGGTGGCGAACGTGGGGCAACTTTGGGGTTTGTATCGGCGACGGCGATTCTCAGGAATCCGTTTCGCGGCTGCACTTTTTGGCGTGATGCTGTTCGCAGGAGCTCTCTACGCGCAAGATCCCGCCGAGCCGCCGGGGGGCGCACCGACGCCGAAACTGCTGCCGCGGCCGGCGGGCCGAATCGCGCGCGCGTCCATTGACGAAAATAATATGCGCGCCATCGTCAACGAACAAGTCGCATGCGGCACGCGCGACTCGTTTTCGTCGTGGACCGATCCCAAACGAGGCATCGGCTGCGGGCGCGACCACATCGTGCCGCGCTATCGGGCCATTGCGAAAAATTCCGGCGGGCGATTGCAAGTGACCGTCGACAAATTTGACGTGACGCTGCCGCGCGGCGGGGAAAAACTTCACCTCGAAAATGTGTACGCGATTCTTCCCGGCAGCGATCCCGCGCTCGCGAAAACTGTTTTTCTGGTCGGCGGAGATTTCGATTCGCGGCCGTCGCAGACGAATGATCCCAACGCCGACGCGCCCGGCGCCGATGACGATACTTCCGGCGTTGCGGTGGCGCTCGAAGGTGCGCGTCTGCTCGCTGGGGGGACGTATCGCGCGACGCTGCTTTTTGCTGCGCTCTCCGGCGAAGAGGAAGGCCTTTACGGCGCGCGGCAAATGCTGAAATATTTGCAGGCGAATGGGTACACCGTCGGTGGCTACTTGAATAACGACATCGTTGGCGCGGATCCGGCTCCCGGCGGGCCGCATCGCGTGCGCGTTTTTTCCGGCGGCGGGCCTGACGGCGTCGATTCCCCTTCGCGCGAACTGGCGCGCGCCATCGAGGAAATCGACGGGCGCAAAAACATTCGCCTGATTTTCCGCCTCGATCGGCTGGGACGCGGCGGCGACCATATGCCTTTCGTCGCGGCAGGGCTGCCCGCTGTGCGCTTCACCGAGCCGCAGGAAAATTACGACCATCAGCATCAAACGCCGCGCACGGAGAATGGGCGCGTGTACGGCGACCTTGCGAAGTTCCTCGACTTCAAATTCATGGGCAACGTCGCGCTGGACAACACGGAAGTGCTGCGCGAACTCGCACTCGCGCCTGCGCCGCCCACGCAAGTGACAATGACGCATCAGTTCGGCACGGCCATGGGATATGCGCAGATCCGATGGTCCGCGCCAGTGGACCCGCAGCGTGCCGGCTACGAAATTCTGTGGCGCGAGACGACGGACCCGCGCTGGTCGGTCTACGATTTTGTTCCTGAGGATTCCGCGCAGGAGGTGGCTTCGACTGTTCCGAACAGTCCCGCGTTTAACGATGCGACAGTGCCGGGAAGCAGCCGCGAGCAACGTCGCGCGGCCAAAGAGACGAACACCGCGGCGGCGAGCGCCCAACCAAACAGCGCGGCGACTGGCATGAGGACGCGCGTGCTCGACGGCGTCTCGCCCGACAACCATTTCTTCGCCATCCGCACAGTGGGCAAAAACGGCGCACGTTCCCTGGCCGTCCCCGCCGTGGTGCCCCCGCGCCCCGCGCGTCCAGTTCGCCCCGCAGCGGCCAACGCGCATTAACGGATTGTTGAAAAATGCATCTTGATCGCCATTCCTGTTGTCGCCAGCGGGACACATTTTGCAGAAACCGAAGGAAAGATCCCTCGCCGCATGGCGGCTCGGGATGACAGCGAATGTTTTTTAACAACCTGGCAAGGATGCAGGCCCGCTGATGCTAGAGGTTGTGGCATGATCGCGGGATGCGGCGGCGGAGAAGCAAGGGGCGGGATTATCGGGTGGCGGCGCGACGCGCGGTCGAGCGAGCCATTGGCGAACTTTATAAAGACGATCAGGAATTGCTGAAGCATCTCGAAAGCGAGCGCGCGCGAATCGAACGCGAAATGCTTGGCCCAAATGTCGGCCCCGGCAAACGGAAAAGGTTGCAAGCAGAAGCCGCCGCGTTCGACGAAGACATCCAGAAAGTGCGGCAAACAATCCAGTCCGAGCCCTCCAAGTAGTCACGGTCCCTATACCAAGAGTCATCGCGTGACCGAGATGACGGCAGCGGGCGGGCGCTTGTTTTTAAATGATGCAGCTTTTTTGACTTCACGCGGGGGCTATTCGTCCAGGGAGTGCGCCACCCACCTCCAAGGTTTTGAGTGTGGATCTCGCTCTTGGCATAGGAGCTCATAGTCCATGCCCATCGAGATGCGTGAAATTCGGACAGCAAGGAGATTTTGTGCTGTTCCATTGCTTTTCAGGAGTTTGTCGGTGATTTTCATGGTTCTGTTTGCCGGTTTATTAGGGACAGGCCTTCGCGCCCAGACCATCTCCATCAAGCTCGTGAATGGGAGGAATGGGACATCCTATGGCCCATGGGTGCGTGAATGTGGGGGCCGATCACATCCACCATAGGTTGGCAATTCCAATCGACAAAGATGGTGTCGCTTTGCTTCACCTTACGCACATCGATGCAGAAGTAAACACTCAGAACCGCTGGGAGGGGTGCGGCGACTTTGGGGTAATCAATCCTGTCGTGAAGTACAGCGACACTATGGGCATCAATGCTGGTTACGTGTTATGCCAGCCGCACACGCCGGATTATTCCTGGCTGGTTACCATGACTGTCTCGACGAAAAAGATCATTCAGTTCGGTTTTGTCACCCCCAATACTTGCAGCAAGGCTACAGCGTTGCCGAAATCCGGAGAGGTGATTCTCTTCCTCAGGCCTCTGACCTGGTGGGAAAAACTGAAGCAGTAGTTCTTCGTGCGATCTCATGTTGCCACCTCTGAGATCAAACTCCTGTTGAAGGCCAACAGAGGTGTGATAGACTTCCTTTCGATCATCTAGAGGAGTCCATGCCAACTTCCAAAGCCGAAGTCCTGCAGGGAACACTCGATTTGCTTCTGCTGAAGACGCTCGATTCGATGGGGCCTATGCACGGCTTCGGGATCGCCCTGCGCATTCAGCAGGTGTCGAAGGATCTGCTGCAATTGAACCAGGGAACGCTCTATCCGGCGCTGCTGCGTCTGGAGCAACGCGGCTGGATCGCGTCCAAATGGGGCGTCTCGGAAAACAATCGCAAAGCCAAGTATTACTCTCTGACGCGCGCGGGGCGTAAGCAGCTCGCAGAGGAAGCGGAAAGCTGGGATCGCATGTCGGCGATGATCAATCGAGTGCTGAGGACGACTTAAATCATGCGCGAATTTTGCCGCGTGTCGATGCGCCGCGTCGCCGCGCTTTTTCGCCGGCGTCATCTCGACGAAGACCTTGACGCGGAACTGCGCTCGCACGTGGAAATGGCCGCGGAACGGAACATGCGCGGAGGAATGTCTGCCGAGGATGCGCGACGCGAAGCGCTTTGCAGCTTCGGCGGCGTGGAGAAGACCAAGGAATTCTACCGCGACCGGAGGGGGCTTCGCATGATCGAAACCACATTGCAAGACGTGCGCTTCGGCTTCCGAATGTTGCGGCGCAGCCCGGGTTTTTCCACCCTCGTGATTCTTTGCCTGACGTTGGGAATCGGCGCGAACGCCGCCGTTTTCAGTTGGGTTGAAGGAGTCCTGTTCCGTCCGTATCCACTCGTATCGCACCAGGAGCGGCTGCTGGCCGTCACGGGGACGTCGCTGGGCGACTCCAGCCCCGCGCCTCTGTCATGGCCCGACTTCCTCGATCTTCAGAAGAACTGCAAGCTGACCGATTCGTTTTTTGTCAGCAAAATAATGGGAGTAACGCTTGGCATCGGTGACCGGGCCGAAGTCGTGACCGGCAGCATCGTATCGGCGAATTACTTCGACGCGCTCGGAATCCGCCCGATTCTCGGGCGCGGATTCGAGCCGGGCGAGGACTCCGGGCGGAACGCTCATCCCGTGACGGTGATCAGTTACCAGTTGTGGAAAGACCGGTTCAACGGCGATCCGCAAGTCATCGGGGAAACGCAGCGGCTCAACGGCGTGATGCATACGATTGTCGGCGTTGCGCCACAGCGGTTTTACGGGACATTCGTGGGCTGGGCCATGAAGTTTTGGGTCCCTGTGTCCATGGAGGAGATTTTTGAAGCGGGTGGTTACAAGCTGGAGGATCGCGGAGCGCGCTGGATCGAAGGTTATGTGCGAATGAAACCGGGCGTGACTCGCGAACAGGCGCAGGAGGAAATTTCGGCCATCGCGAAACGACTGGAAGCCGACTATCCGGCGACCAATCGCGGCCGCGGCATCAAGCTGTGGCCGTTGTGGCAGACGCCATTCAACAACGCAAATACTCTGCTGCCGACGCTCGGAATCATGCTTGCGGTGGTTGCTTTTGTGCTTCTGATTGCATGCGCGAATATCGCCAATCTGCTCCTGGTCAGGTCCTTCGCGCGACGGCATGAAATGACGGTTCGGTTTGCGCTGGGATGCGGGCGCGGCCGGCTATTGAGGCAACTTCTTACCGAAGGCGTGATATTGGCGACGCTCGGCGCGGCCGGCGGTTTCATCGTTGCGTATTGGTGCCGTCACGCGCTCGTTCTGCTTTTCCCTGCGCGGGGTGGCGTGGCGATGTATTTGCCGGGCGAACTCGATTGGCGCGTGCTGGCACTGAGCGCCGTGGTCTGCTTAATTGCGACGCTGTTGCTGGGTCTGGTTCCCGCGATTCAGGCTCGCAGCATCAATCTTGCCGGAGCGTTGAACGCCGAAACTGCGGGCGTTGTTGGAGGCCATGGAAAGACATGGGTCCGCTCAGGCCTGGTTCTGGTCCAAGTGTCGCTGAGTTTCGTTTTGTTGGTGGGAACGGTGCTGCTGCTGCAGAGCCTGCAGAAAATCAGAACGGCAAGCCCGGGATTTTCGACCAGAGCAGTGCTGAATACCTCTGTAGATTTAATTTCCGCTGGATATAATGCGGGCCGCGCGAGAAACCTTCAAAACGAACTGATTGATCGCGTGAGGGCCCTGCCGGGCGTCGAATCGGCCGCATTCGCGCGGACTACGCCACTCGGCTATAAACCTTATTCTTCCACGCCGATTGCCGTTGATGGTTATCAGCCTCCGCCCGGGGAACAGCCCACTGTGGACTACAACGAAGTGGGCCCTGAGTATTTCGTGACGATGGGTATCCCGATTGTGTCCGGCCGCGAATTCGCGCGCGCGGATGACGAAAAATCCGCTCTGGTGGCCGTGGTGAATGAAACGATGGCCGCACAATTTTGGCGCGGCGGCGATCCGATCGGCAAACGTGTTCAGGTCAAAGGCCGATGGATGCGCGTGATTGGCGTCGCCAAGGATGCCAAGTACGAAAGCGTTCGCGAGTTACCGAAGCCGTTTTTTTATGTTCCATTGCGCCAGAATTTCGCAATTCAACCGGGGCTGAACATCCGAACGTCCTTGAGCGCGCGGGTGATGGCTGCGACGCTGACCCGCGAAGTGCACGCCTTGGACGCGAACCTCGCACTCTACGAGGTGATCACTCTGCAAGAACAATTGGATCGCTCGACATCGCCGCAACAGGCGGCGGTGACGTTAGTCGGCGTCCTGGGCGGATTGGCGGTGCTACTTGCTGCTATAGGACTCTACGGCGTGATGTCGTACGCAGTGTCGCAGAGTTCGCGCGAACTCGGATTGCGCATGGTGCTAGGCGCCGGAGGATCGGACCTGATGCGGCTGGTAATGTTGCGAGGACTGGCGTTGACGGGGGGTGGCGTTGTCCTTGGCGGAGCGGTAGCACTGGGTTTGACGCGGCTGATGGGCTACCTTCTATACAAAGTGAGCCCACACGACCCGCTGGCGTTCGGTTCAGCGTTTGTGGTGATGATGATTGCATCATTCGCGGCCTGTTTCCTGCCAGCGTGGCGTGCGTCGCGGACCGATCCCGCCCGTGCGTTGCGAGGGTGATTCTCATCTCTGCGATGGCGAGCGCGCGGAAAACGATTGAAAGCCGAAGCGGACGCGGTCCACGACAAAGGGCGGCGAAGAATGCAGCCTGACCCTTCTCCGGAGTGACTCGTCGCGCGCGCGGAACCAGGGTTTACAGCGCATCTACAGGACAATCGCCGCGACTTCGACGGCGCCGAGCGCGGCCCAGCACACGGCTCTGCGGTGCTCTCCGGCCAACCAAAATCCGAAGGCGGCGCTGAAGCAAAGGATTGCGCTGGTCCATCCGCTCGCCAACGCGGCAGGCTTGCTCAATACTTCCAGTATTCTTTTCATTCGCTCCCCCCCTCGAAGCGTGCCATGAGTTGGGTTTGCGAATCCACGCAAATCGGCGCCGGCAGGCAGCGAAAAAGCGAAAAAATGCGGACCCTACGCCGGTTCAAGAGACCGGATAGCGGGTCGATTGACCCAAAGCCGGCCCGAAGCGCTTGGGGTTATCGCTCTGGGTGGTGGATT
>Ga0307372_10000567_pt1 | contig 65824 bp, 56 predicted proteins | sample OX1MG_FD_202533 | JGI IMG/M metagenome (GOLD analysis project Ga0307372, IMG submission 202533) | Soil microbial communities from Risofladan, Vaasa, Finland - OX-1 | ecosystem: Environmental > Terrestrial > Soil > Coastal area > Acid sulfate soil | place: Finland: Risofladan, Vaasa | collected... | reverse complement strand
CCCAGAAAAATCAAACCCCAACTCGCCGCGCCGTCATCGTCCGACGCGTCCGCAGCGCCGCGCCTCGCGTCAAAAATTATGCCGCAGGCCACCAACTACGCTATTTTGGGTGAATAGGACGGGCTAGAGCATCCTGAGACGCGGACCGTGATTGGGGGAGATGAGGCGCCGACAGGGCGCGTGATCGAGGTATTTGTTGAGTGCGATCAAGCGATTGGACCATATGCAAGCGACAGTTGGCGTGACAGGCTCGAAGTCATGAGAAAGCGCGGAAAAAAGATCGAGCGTTTTAAAGTCAGCCGCCTCAGCGTCCGAGAGTCGGAACTACGTAGTCGCACATGATGATATTTGCCTATTCGCTCCGCCCGCCCGTGAGAGCACCGAAGGCGTGTGGTTATCCACGCAGGGGTTTTTCGGTTAGATCAAAATCTTTGCCAATACGCGCCACCTCCTGTTCCGCCCTACCGCAGAGGACGGTAGCCCGGCCTGATTCGTAGAGCAACGTCTCGTGCCGATCGGCCCGAGGGACATCGCCAAGGGTCACGGCCTACTGCCAAACGGCAGCGATGAACCACAACGCACCAAATGCCAGAATGGCGAGGATGATGCCAGCGAGTGCGCTTGTCCCTCTCGGCGGCTGCGTATCATTGGATGGAGCATCGTTGGTCGATGCGTTGTCGGGCTGATTCCAATGTTGCGTCGGTGACCGATAGCTAAGGCCCGTTCCCGGCAAGCCTACGGTCGTCCGCGTTCCGTGCTTCGAGATGTTGAACGTTGCGCCTCGACCGCCAATCGAGGTTGAGATGCCGGATTTTGAGATATTGAGCGACAGGCCCGGCATGATGCGGAGCCGTCTGCGAAATCGAAAGCCCATGCGAGCCCTCCCCGATATCCTGGTAGGATCGTCCGTAATAGAGCTTCGTACAAGACTCGTGACATGCCCAGCGCTGGCGCTGCTCAAGTGGCGTTACGACAGGACGGCTAATGCGGAACGTAGAACAGCTTTTTCTTGCCCGCCTCATACTGTGGATACACCTCAGCGCGTAATCGACCCATCACCCCGCCCTCGGCGAGCGGAATTCCGCATACACGTTCTGCTGCTTCTTTTGCGTTCGCCGCTTCTACTTCACGGGGCTCAACCTGGTCCCACTGGCCATCATTGAAGCAACGGACTTTGAAAATGGCCATGTGGCCCTCCACCGATATGATCCCGCAGCGTTGCCAGCTTTATCGGTTCATGCAAGCCTCGTGACATGCCCCGCGCTGGATCATACCGCGTCCACGAATTGCCCGAAGGCCTGACTGCGATCCATTGCCCTAAGTGCGGGCGCCTCGGTCGCTATCGGCGCGAGACGCTGCTGCGCCGCTTCGGCCCCGATGCGCCGCTGCCCCACGTGTTGAACCTGCTCGCGGATTGCCCTAAGCGCCGCGACATGAACGATCCGTGCGCGGTGGTGTACAGTGAGCCGCTGGGCTGATCGCACGCACTGGCGCTCCTTTTGCCCGCCGCCCTGGCGAGGATTGGAAGATTGGTATATATGCGCGGGGAATCCGGCGTCACACGTTCTTCGCTCCAGGAGACCTTAGATGCCCATCTTCAACGACGAAATCATTCAGAAAATATTTGGGAAGGAAGACGCTGAGAACGAAGAGCCCACACGGCTAAAAGAATATTTCTTTCGGAACAAGGCGTATCAAAATCTCACCTCAAATTTGGCGATCCGAATCCTTGTAGGGCATAAAGGATCTGGTAAGAGCGCATTACTTAGGGTCGCGCACAACGAAGATAACGCGAGGCAGATTGTTTCGCTATGGCTACGGCCAGATGACGTGCGCGCAGTAGTACCGCACGTCGCGACCGGTGATTTGAACGCGCGCATCGAATCCTGGAAGAAAGCCCTGACGCTGCTAATTGCTCGCGAGGTCGCAACGCATTACTGCGACAATGCAGCCAGCCTGATAGAAGCTGAGAAAACCAGAGGTTACGTTCGGGACATCATTACGATGGCCCGCGAGTGGTTCTCCAATGAGATCAATCAGGGCCTTGCAAAAGTGCACAGGCCGGTAATAGAGAGTTTTTTGAAGAATAACGTTATTAGGATCTATCTCGATGATTTGGACAGAGGATGGGAGGCGACCAAGACCGATATTACGAATATTTCTGCGCTATTGAACGCCTTACGAGATATTTGCGGTCACGGCAATAACTTGCAGTTCCGCTTAGGCCTCCGTTCCGACGTGTACTACCTGGTGCGCACCTCAGATGAATCAACTGACAAGATAGAGGCAAACCTAATTTTTCTGAACTGGATCAATCACGATATTCTGATCGTTGCAGCCAAGCGCATTGAATCGTTCTTTGGGCGAACTATCGATGAAGGGGCACTCGTAAATGCACGTCAGCCGCAAGTGGCGCGGTACCTCGAGCCCGTGATTGAGCCTCGATTCCAGGGCGCGGGCAAATGGGAAAACGTCCCCGTTCATAGAGTACTGCTCTCAATGGTGCGACATCGACCGCGCGATTTGGTCAAATTACTGAGTGGCGCCGCACGTGCCGCATTCCAGAAGGACCACGAAATCATCACGTCTGGCGACTTACGGGAAACGTTTGAGTCATATTCAAACGAACGTATGCAAGACTTAATCAACGAGTTCCGAACTGAATTCCCCGAAATTCAAAAGTTGCTTCGTGGGATGAAACCAAGCAAGCGAGTAATGCACACCATCGAAGAATTTGCGTTTTCGAATGATCGGCTCGTGGTCAAACTGAAAAATCTAATGTCGCAGGCCAGATTTCTGTTCACAAATGGCACGCCGGTTAACGTTCACTCGCTAGCTCAATTCTTGTACAAGATAGATTTTCTTATCGCACGAAAAAGAATGCCGAACGGCGAAATTGTACGGAAATTTTTCGACCAAAATCGCTATCTGAATGACCAGTTTGTGGATTTCGGATTCGACTGGGAGATTCATCCTGCTTACAGGTGGGCACTTCAGCCTGCCGATCCGCTGGGTATCTTGAATGTCACTGAACTCGATTCTGATGACGTCGATGAGATCGGCAAGTCCATTACACTGCAGGCGCCGCCGGCGAACGCAACGCCTGCCACATCGACAAATTCGAATGTTCGATTAATCAAACGAGGTAGTCCAAAGGCGAGCGGCTAATTCGTTGAGCGGCCGCTTAATGTGCTCGACTATGGGAAGTGCGTGAAGAACTCCTTCGCCGACTGCGGGACCGCGGTCAGGAACGCTCTCGCCGTGTTCGGTGGCTCCATCTGCGCCTCGTGGTGCAGGGCCAACCGACGCGAGCCAGATGCCATCTGTTTGTGACCGGCGGCGACGGTACGCAAGGTTGTAGCCGCGCGCTGGTGCTGGACGGCACTTCTGCGGTCGCCGTTGCGGTCCGCGATTTGGGCTTGGTTAGCCCGGAGCCAATGTGAACATTCAGGCGCGATGATGTTGCGACGCCGGTCGGACGCGATGTCCGCCGTCTGACTTCCGATAATTTTGTGTTATCGGGCGTCAGGAAAAGATTGGCGGAGGCGACGGGAGAAGATTGCCACTTCGGCACGGTCTTGAAAGGCTCGGCGTTCCGCCGGTGTCTCATACCGATGCACTCCTTGATGTACGCGATAGCTGTGCTGAAGTGAAATTGATTTCACTTTTGCGGAAATCTAACCTTTGCCCTTCTCCGCTGGGACAAGGCACCGCGTGAGGTTTCGCGGCAAGGGGCACGTGCAATTATTTGAAGATTCTAGCAGCCTGTCGGACTTGATCTGACGATGTGGATCGGATTCTGTGGCCTGGGTTGGTTCTGCCGTCTTTGACTGGAGCCGTGATGAGCAACTTTCGCCAAGTTGATCGCGAGACCGGGTTTCTGCTGCCGCCGTCGATAGATGAGTGGCTGCCCGAGCGGCATCTGGCGCGCTTTGTGGTAGAGGTGATCGAGCGGCTCGACCTGTTGGCGATGGTCAAGGCGTATCGCGGCTCGGGCTCGGCCTCGTATCACCCGAGCGTGCTGCTGGGGCTTCTGGTCTACGGCTACGCCACGGGGGTGTTCTCGAGCCGCCAGCTCGAGCGGGCCACTTACGATTCGGTGGCGTTCCGCTTCATCGCGGCCAACGATCATCCCGACCACGACACCATCGCCATGTTCCGGCGTCGGTTTCTCGAGGCGATCGAAGGTCTGTTCGTTCAGGTTCTGCTGCTGGCTCGGGAGGCCGGGGTGCTCAAGCTGGGCACGGTGGCGCTGGACGGCACCAAGCTTCACGCCAACGCCAGCCGGCACAGTGCGCTGTCCTATGAGCATGCGAGCCAGCTCGAAGCGCAGCTGAAGGCCGAGGTGGCGGAGCTCCTCGCGCTGGCGGAAGCGGCCGATCAGGCGGATGTGCCGGACGGGATGTCGGTGCCGGAAGAGTTGGCCCGGCGCGAGGAGCGCTTGGCCCGCATTGCCGAGGCCAAGGCGAAGATCGAGGCGCGGGCAAAGGAGCGCTTCGTGCGCGAGCAGGCCGAACATGAAGCGAAGATGAGGGCGCGCGAGGAGACGGCGAAGAAGACGGGCCGCAAGCCGGGCGGCCGGCCGCCCCAGCCGCCGACGGCCGGGCCCGGTCCTCAGGATCAGGTCAACCTGACCGACGAAGACTCGCGCATCATGCCGCTCGCGGGCGGCGGCTTCGAGCAGGCCTACAACGCGCAAGCCGCGGTGGCGACCGGCAGCCTGCTGGTGGTCGCCGCCGATGTGGTGCAGGCCGCCAACGACAAGGAGCAGATCGCGCCGATGCTGGAGGCGCTCGCCGAGCTTCCGCCGGCGCTGGGCAAACCCGAGGTCCTGCTGGCGGACAACGGTTATTTCAGCAACGCCAACGTGATGGCGTGCGCCGGAGCCGGGATCGCGCCGCTGATCGCCCTGGGGCGGGAGCGCCATCATCTGTCATGGCAGGACCGCTTCGCCGAAGCGCCGCCGGCCCCGGACAAGCCGACGCCGCTCGCGGCGATGGCGCATCGGCTTGCCGCGCTCGAAGGCCGGAAACTCTATGCCCTGCGCAAGCAGACGCCCGAACCGGTGTTCGGCATCATCAAATCGGTCATGGGTTTCCGACAATTCTCCCTGCGCGGCCTCGACAAGGTCAAAGGTGAGTGGAACCTGGTCACCCTGGCCTGGAACGTGAAGCGGATGTTCGCCCTCGCCCCGGCGTGACAGAGGAAGCAAAAACCGCATCATCGAGAAAACACTCGGTACTATGAAAACTTCACGTTCCTAGTCTTTTTGGCCTGACGTCGCAGACCTCAGTCCGACAGGCTGCTAGGCATAGTTGACGGGTTCGGGGGAATGAGCCAAGAACGTGTCGAGAACGCCAAGGCGCGGTGGGAGCTGGGGCGGGGCTGACCGCGTTGACAGCATCAACGAGGGCAGGCGCCGACAGTTTGAGCGCGTACAAGCTCTGTTGGCGGCCCGTGAATCGGCCCACGCGCATGCGCGAATTGCCCGGCCGGGCGTTTCGACCGCGACAACAATCCGTTATGCATCGACGAGTGCACCCGCTGAGTGGGCGCCCGCCGACCGAGGCCGTTCCATTGTCGACGCGATTCTGGATTCCATCGAAGATGGAGCGGACCGCGCGATAATGGCATGGCCATCTCGGCCCGGAGGAGGTTTTGCTGCCGGCGCCGTCGCGATGCGTGAGGCGCGAGCGAGCGGCCGGCTCGCCTATGCGACCCTGGCCTTATGGCCTTGGCGAAGCGGCGCGACATGGGCAGCGCGCTTCGTGCTCGTGCATCCGTCAGATGTTGCGCAAGCAGCGGCGCGCGCTGTCGATGAAATGCGTAGGGGCGCGGCGTGGGTGCAGCCGGACTTGGCGCACGACTCTCTCTGTCTCCTGGAAATACGACTGCGCGATCTAACGGCGCCGGGCAGCGCGGCGAGCAACCGAGCCACAACTGCCCGTCCGAATATCATCGTCCGTAGCCCGACTTTGCTGGAGACAACTCCCGTTTTCGCGCCGAGCGAAGGCTCGAGACCGCCAGTATATGCTGCCGATGGGCAGCAAGTGCTCCGAAGGGTCCGCGATTACACCCACATTGGCGACAAGAACGCGGGCTTAGAAGCTCACATCGCCGCCGTCGGCGACCCACTCAGGGCTCCGTTCGCGATCTTCGGCCTTCCGGCGACCACCAAGTTGGAGGCGCTCGTCCGGTGCCTTAAGTTCGCTCGTTTCAGTGCCAAGTCGCTCGACGCCCTGATTGTCGATGTGACGCGGACAGGACGCTCCGAACTTCCGGATGACTGGGAAACCCGGTTAGCGATCGTCGTGCAGGCACTTGGCCACGCTTCGGGCCGACGCCCACCTGTCGTGGTTCTGTGCGAGGACGCGTTTGCACTACGAAAAGCGGTGCGTACGCTTCGAACAGCCAATGCGACGGAGCGTCCCGTTCGACGTATGCCGCTTGAAGTCGGCGCATATTTGCAGGAGCCAGGCCTTTTCGGATCGTCCGTGGTGTTACATGGCGAGATGGCGCCGATAGCTTTTGAGGCCGATATCAAGGACGCCTCGCTGGCGACCGTGCGCAATGATCTTCTGGCCCTCGGTCGGAGCTTTCGCCGGGCCGGGCAAACGGCGGCAGCAGATGCGGTTTCACGCGCGCTCGGCTTTGTGCGGAGATCCGCCTGCCTGCCAATCGGTTTGCGACAGGCCCGCGAAATCGCCGATATCCTCCATGACGGCGACGATGAGGTCGATGCTTCGATAAGAGGTTTGTTCCGACCGAAAATGGCGCTCGGCCCGCTCGCGGCGGCGGCAGATTTGGTGCCGGAGCTTGGAGCGGAAGCGCGACGGCTAATTGGCGACATCGAGACCCGCGTGACGGCATGGGACGAGGAGACGCCGGTTTCCGCGAAGCTGGCACAGTTGCTGCAAGACAATGCTTGGAACAGTGAGACGATGGCGCTGATCATTCCTGATCGCCGCACAGCCGATGTGTACCTGAGCGCAGATCGGACTTTAGGCGTGCGTTGTGAGATTGCGGACGCACGTGGTCTGTTGAGGATTCTCACATCCAGGCCGCCCACCCGAATCATTGTCGTGGGACCGACACCAGATGTGGTTCGGGCTCTGCTGACCGCACCGGTCGCGCCACAGCGGGTGTTGCTCCTGGGCGATGCGGCCGGAATCGCGCTGCTTTCGGCCGAGATCGCGCCGCTTAGCCGGATAGCGGCCTTTGCGCCGATAGCGGAGCGTGCCCGCGCGATGGCGGTCGCACTTCAACGCGGCGGCGCGAACGAAAAGCTCGATCTAGCGGAAGCCGAGTTTCGCGTCGTTGCAACGATGCCGGAGGGCGAGATCGACTTCACCCGATCCGGCGATGCGTACAGGGGAGACATCCTGCGTTTCACCACGACCCGCGGTCACCGCCTGGCATATCGGCCCGCAAGCGACGTTTTGGAGTTCTCTCCCGGTGAAACGCGGCCCTTCGAGCGCACGGAGGCGCGCGAAGTTCGGCGGGGCGACCGGATTTTGGTCCTTGATGCCTCTGTTCGCGAGCCAATCCGCCAGGCAATCGCAGGCTCAAGGGAAAGCCTGAAGCAACTCGGATTGTATCACAGCCGAATAGCAGCCATTCGGGCTGCGGCATCGGGCGCTTCGGATCTCGAGAAGGCGCGTCAGGTCCTGGCGGCAATGCGGGCGTTGGATCCGGCGATTGGGGCGCATGAACTTCAGAACGTTGCTCGGTGGTTGACCGCGGACAGGGCGCCAGGCGAAGCCGATGGCAGCAGACAACCTCGGGCGGCACGCGATTGGCCCCGCTTCCGCGTGTTCATGCATGCCGTAGGCGTGGATGCGCATTCAGCGGACCTGTATTGGCGCGCAGCGATTGTTCCAGCACGCTCCTACAGAGTGCATGAAGGCTTCCTATTCAATCAGCGCGTTGTCCAATTCGTTCTTGACCCAGAAGGTACAGCAGCAGGGGCGGCGGCATGGAAGATGATGCCGGGGCTTTGGCAGTTTGTGCTCGATGCGGTGGATGAAGTTGTAGACGTCAACGTGACTAACGCCTGGGGTAACAATTATGCCTGAACTGCATGCGCTCGATGGGATGCCATGGGACGACCGCCAGCAACTGAAGGAAGCAGTTTGCGACGCCGTTCTCGAGCGCACGAGGCGTGTTGTCTCGGGCGAAGGCATGCACGGTGCTGTCATCCTTGGCGAAAAGCCTTCGCGTGTCCTCGCAAGCGCGTTTATCCTGCCGCGCCTGAACGAAGACGGGGATGATGAGTCCAGCGACATCAAGATTCCGGCGCATGGCATAGACTTCCGCGTCCGGCCTGTAGCCGGCGTGTTGCGCGTCCAGCCGAATTTGTCCGTCTATGTGCGGGCTCTTCCGAGTGCGGCCGAGCTCTTTGGGCGCGAAGGCCGCCTAATTCCGCGCGCCGATTTCAATGATGCGGCGCGCCAGCACGCGAAGGATCAAATCAGTCAGCGCGCCTCGGTGGAAATTCCGCGGGGAACGCCCTCCGGGGAGCGCGCCGTTCGCCGAGCCGCTATCTCTCGTGAGATATACATCGCCATGGGCGTCGGGGTCCCTCCAGTGGCCCGCCTTCCCGGTGGGGATGACCGCGACGACGCTGCGGTCGAAGACGGCGTGCCGCCGTCACAGGTGCTGGGTGGAAGGCTACGCATACCCGACCGGCTGTCTCGGCGCTACGACATTCCCCAGAAATGGATTCGTTTGCGCGTAGACGTGCCGATCCTTGAGCTTCCCCTGCCGTGCGATCCCGATCTATGGCAAGCCCTTGCGGCGAGCCACAAGGCAGAACTGCTCCGCTCGATCCGCGCCGCTTTTTTGGATTGGATCGCGTCGCCGAGCGGTCAAAACGAGGCCTGGCGGAAGCTTCACCCTCCTTCGGAAGCCTTTTGGGAGCCAGATGCTTGGGACCGCTTCCTGGACAATGCCCGCATGGTTGCACCGAATACGTCGGATCTCGTGCCCAACTTCGACGCGCAAATCCTGGTACAGCCGCTCCACGATCCGCTTCAGCGGGAGACCTTTTCGGTTCGGATCGCGGTTGAGAATTTGCGGGAGAGCGATGCGGCCAAGGAGTGCGGACTTTTTAATGTCGATCTGACCGTCGATCTGCCGAGCGACGCGCTCGGTCCGATGCGTCTCGAACGTGTCAGGCGCAGTTATCACTTGGCCGGTTTCATGACGATGCCGGCCATCGGCGTGAACGGCGGTGTTTGCGATCTTGGAACGCACGAGGGCATGCGCTCGCTTAAAACAACATGGATGCCACGATACGTACTGCCGCGCGCCCAGGCGACCGAAATCCCGACCGTTCCAACTTCCTACCGACAATTGGGCTTGGACACCGCTGACTCGAATGAACTCGCCGCTTTGCCGCGAGCGATGAGGGAATGGATCGATGTGGTCGCGCGCGAGACGGAGCTTTCGGTCCCTGGCGAGGAAGGTAGTCTCGATGATGAGACTGCCCAACAGCACCGATTCCAAGACGATCTTCGAGCCTGGCGGAGCGAAGCAACTCGCATAGTAGCCGGTGTCGATGTCCTTTCGGCGGCGCAGCGAGCCTGGCGCCACGACCGAACCGCTGCCGCGGGTGTGCCTTATCGCGCTTGGCTGCTCCTTAATCGGACGTTCGCTGCGGCAGCGCCGTCGCACGAAGGCGAACCGCCCGCTGGTTGGAGGCTCTTTCAGCTCGCCTTCGTCCTGGCGCACGTTCCAACCTTCGCATCGCGACTCCCCGAATACGCCGGAAGCTTCGACGCGACATTCGATGAAGATTCGGCAAGCCTGCTCTACATGGCGACGGGCGGAGGCAAAACCGAAGCGTTTTTCGGCACGCTGATCTATGCACTTTTTCTGGACCGGCTCAGAGGCAAGTACCGCGGCATTACCGCGATGATGCACTACCCGCTGCGTCTGCTGACGGTACAGCAGGCGCAGCGATTGGCGCGGCTTTTGGCACGCGCCGAGATAGTCCGCCGAACCGAACAACTCGGGGGAAGTCCCTTCGAGATTGGCTTTTGGGTGGGTGGTACGAACACGCCCAATGCAACGGAGAAGCCTTCTGGCGGTCTCGTTGACGCGTTGCGTTGTGTGCCGGTGTGGAATCAGTCCCGGGCGCGGAGCGAGGAAGCTTTGCTGGCAAGCCAGGAGAGGATTGACCGGGAATACGTCGCGGCCAAGACCGCCTGGAACAAGCTGCCGGTCTGTCCCTTCTGCGGATCGGATCTTGGAACGGGATTGCGTCTCTTTCCAGAGCGACATCATCAGCTCGGCATCGTATGTCTGAACGATCGGTGCGAGTGGAACCGGGTTCAGCAGTCTGACGCTTGCGAACCGCTGCCTTTCTTGATCACCGACAGCGACATTTATCGTCACGCCCCCTCAGTACTTCTGGGAACGATCGACAAGCTCGCTCTACTCGGCCAAAGCACGACCACCGTGGACCGGATCGCCGGAATGTTCGGGCTGGCGCGATGGATTGAAGGCGGTCCTGGCGGCTTGCTGCATATGCCAAACGGCGCGCCGACAAGTGCGGCACCGCCGGACGGATATCAGCGTATCGCGCCCGCGTTTTCTGATGGAGCGGAAGTGTTCTTCGATCCGTTCCCGAGCGTCATTGTCCAGGACGAAATGCATCTCCTGGAAGAAAGTCTGGGAACCTTCGGCGGCATATTCGAGACCGGATTGTTTGCCTGGCTATCGCGGCTGTCGCGCCTGCTCGGTCAAAGGGTGTGTCGTGTTCCTGGCGCACCCGACCGTCCGCGGCTGCCACATCTCATCGGCGCGACCGCAACGGCGTCGGATGTCGCCAAGCACGCAAGAGCGCTTTACCAGCGCCGCGTAATCCAGTTCCCGCATCCCGGACCGAGTCTGCACAGTGGGTTCTACACCCGCATGGCGAGTTTCCAACCGGGCGGTGGAGCGGCCACAGCACGACAGGAGGCCCTTGGAACCCCGCGCGGCAGGGAGGCGGCAGCCCCTTGGGGGCGTGTGTACGCGAGTTTGATGACGAACGGGCGTCTGCACACGGTCACGACACTTTCCGTTCTTGCGGCGCACGCAGCAACGATCACGCGATGGCAAAGGGATTTGGCGTCTACGGATGTCACGCGCCAAGCGCGAGCGTCCGCTGAAATCGAGGAAAGCGTCTCCGATGCAAGGTGGTCGGACGCGCGTCGGGCGGCCGTTCGCGCGGCAGCCACGGGCGGGCGGTTCGACCGGCTCGCGGCGTTGGTGGACCTGCATCGGATCGAGCTCACTTATGTGACAAACAAGAAGGGCGGCGATCAAATTCTTTCCGCCTTGGAAACCGAAGTACGTGAAGCGCATGCGGCAATGGGGCCTGAGTATGCGCTGTCAGCGTTTCAAATGGATCTGATCTCCGGCGGCGTTGATATCGGAGGAATCCAATCGGTCATCCAAAAGGCGGAGCGCTCCTTCGATCCTATGCGCGACGACATCAGCAGCGCGTTGCGAGGAATCGTGGCCACCTCGGCAATTTCACATGGCGTGGACGTCGAAACCTTCAATGCGATGGTATTTGCCGGCATGCCGTCCGACATTGCGGAGTACATCCAAGCGTCATCGCGCATCGGGCGCATACATGTCGGCTTTTCGTTGCTGGTTCCGACCCCGCAGACGCGCAGAGACAGATTCGTCGTGGAAGTTCACGAGTCCTTCCACCGGCTGCTTGAACGGATGATCGCGCCGCCGGCGGTGGAGCGGTGGGCCGATCGTGCCATTGACCGAACGATACCTTCGCTGGTGCAAATGTGGCTGGCGGGCGTGCGCCATCAGGAGCGCTTCTTGGCGGCTTCCTCTGAACAGAAATCGCAAACTATGCTTCCCACGACCGTTGAACAGGTGGAGCGCCTTCTGCGAGACGGGAGATCTTTCGACGATTGCGTCGCATTTGTCGTCGAGGCAGTTGGAATTGACGCGGCGACGGGGGCCCCAACCAATCCGGTCTACTATGCCGATCTGGTGAGGGCCACTGCCGCCCGGATACAAGCCGTTATCGCCAGCGGAGACTTCACCGGCCGCCTCAGCGAGTTTTGGGGCAATCCGCTCAGCGGTCTGCAAAGGCCAATGACCAGTCTGCGCGATGTCGACGCAGCCGGTCGGATACGTGCCTCCAATCGAACCCAGCGCAATCAGTCCCTCTCCTGGGAAGAGGTGGGCGAGGCCATGGCAATGGTGCGCAACCGGGGTGTTTCCCGCGGCAGGCGCTCCGCATCCAGTGAATTGGACGGAGAGACCTGACCATGACAAATCCTCCAACGATGCAGCGCTCGCGCGGGCAGCTCGCGACAAGCTACGCTCCCCACAGTCTCTTCACGTTTGAAGGCGGCTCGGGTGCTTGCATGGCGTTGTCGGTGTCGGGAAACCGGAACGCCGAACTGCGCCCGATTACGCAGCGCATGATCGGAGAACAGATTCAGGAGTATTTTGAAGCATGGGCGGACCGCGCCTTGCGCGGGCAAAACCTACGTCATCCTGTGCCGCCTTCCCTCGCAGTGGACAATCGCGTGCTGAGCGATCAGGCGGTTCGCGTTCGGATCGGCGATTTCGTTTTCCAGGTTCCGGATGTTGTGGGATATGTGCCATTCCCGCTCGCATTTTCTTGTACGCGTTGCGGGCTGCATCGCGAATGTCGCCGGTTGGATCGCGTGGCGGAAGAAGCGGCACGTTTCCGTCAAGCCTGCCCGACTGGTGCTGCAGGATGCGCAGACGATTGGCAGCAGATCGACGTGGTCCTGACTCACTGGTCGGGCGAGATCGAGACGATCAGCCCGAGCTTTCGATATTGGGATTCCGCGAATGGGCAAGCACGCGACATAGCGCATTGCGGCTCCTGCGAATCCGATCGCTTCTATTTGCGACGGCCGCCGGGAGCGCTTGCCGGATGGCACTTCGAATGCGTGGCCTGCCGCACGGTGCGTCAGATCCTGCAACGCGATCTACGGACGCTGGAGAGCCTCGGTCCACTTCTTGACCAGAACCAAGCCATTATCGCCGAAATCAACATGGAACCGGTCTCCTATCGGGCGTCGGCGGCCTATTACCCTCACGGCGACCGACTTCTGGTCTTCGACCAGGACATGTACGTCTCGCTGCTTGGCGCGACTCAGATCAGTCAGCTCGAAAGCTTTGTCGCCACCACTTACGGCTATCCACCGACACACCTTACAGACGCGGAAAAAGCGGCGCTGCTGCAATCCGCGGGTCGGGGCGTCGATTGGGAAAATTACGTGCATATGCGGGCGTTGGTCGAAATGCTCGAGACGGGGGGCACGACTCCGCGCGAGATGATCGAAGCCTCGCGAGCGGCACTGACCCAGCGGGACGAGGAATGGAATGCGACGGTTTTCGCAGGCCGTCAGCAAGCAACACCTGGGATCGCGACCGCATGCCGGGAGCGGCAACGGTATGTGAGGCGGTTTGACCCCATCCGCATGGCCGTCGAACACGAAACGCTGCTGCAGGAGAAGCTGCGCGGTGGCCAACTCAACGATGGTAAGGAAGTCTCAGTCGATGTGACGATCCTTGATCCGTTCCTTATCCCCGATGGATTGTCTGAGCAGGAGATCGATCGGTTGAAAGTCGAAGTCCGGCGCCGGAGAGACCTGCTCGGTATTTCGGAAATGCGCCTAATTCGGGACGTCCGAATTTGCGAGTACACATTTGCCTATACGAGGACTTCGTCCTCGCCCACGGTCAAACGCGACAAGGCCGGTGACGCCGAGATGCCGGTCCGACTTCGGTTGTTTGACCGCGTCGAAGTCGGCGACGCCGCTCGCCATCCGGTCCTTTGCCTTCTGCAATCGAACGAAGGTTTTTATATCCGGCTCGATGAGAGCACCGTGCGCGAATGGCTCTTGGAGATCGGAGTTGCTGTCGCACCCGTACCCCCAGGCGTTCGGCTCGGCGGAAGTCTCATTGAGGAGTTTGCCGCTCTCGAAAATGATCCGGCCTCGCGGTTTTCGAGATTTCTCGATGAGTACCGGCGTGAAGGCGCGGTTCCGCGGCAGGCTTACCCGTTCGTTTACACGCTTCTGCACACTATGGCGCACCATCTCATTGGTGTATCCGCCTCGATGTCGGGTCTCGATCTTGGCTCGTTCGGCGAGCATCTGTTTGTCCCCGATCTGGCTTTTCTGGTTTACCGCCGTGGCATGACCATGGATTTGGGCAACCTGTCATCGATGTGGCGAGACCGCGGGGATCCGGCGTACGGCAATGAGATCCTAGACCGGATGGTCAATCCCGCCAGTCTCAGATGTGGATCGGAAAGTGTGTGCAATCATCGCGGCGGTGCGTGTCCTGACTGCGTCCTCATTCCGGAGAATGCTTGCCTCACCCGAAATGAACTTTTATCTCGATCGGTGCTCATCGGACGTGGTGCCCCACGTTGGGATACGCTGGGCCACGGATTGGCCGGCTACTACACTGTTGCTGAGCGTCGCGCGGCGCAGCCGCGTGCTCGTTCGGAGGCCCGATGACATGCGCAATGCCGATCGGCTCGGACTTGGCTCGGTCGTTGGTGATCGGGCTAGGAGCCGACTGTCCGACGGCGGCGGCGCTCGCGCGCGTGATGGTCGGCCGGCAAGGGAACACGATTGATGTCTACAATCTTGCCGACTTGCCGCCGGCAGCTATCCATCGCGTCACAGCGGACTTCGTCGCTCGCGGCTGGCTGAGCCGCGTCGATACCGGCTGGTTGGTTGGGCCAGGCGAAATCCCGCTGGGCCTTGCATCCTTCCTCGACGGCGCGGGCGCGATGCGGGCGATCATGCCGGACGATGGGATGGCGACGGCCGTCGTGACGATGCCCCCGTCACCGAGCGCGATCCGAGCGTCCCTGCCGGCGACGGGATTGGCCTATGCCGCGTTGGTTCCTACTAAGGAGACGTTCGAAAGATTGGCCGATGCTGCCGCAAACAGTTTCACGATCATGACACCGTTTCTCAACGACGAGGGCCTAGTCATCGCACTTGATCTGTTCCGTCGCACGCGGGCGCACCGCAGACATCTGATCATCAGGAGATCCGGAGCCGCTCGAGCCGCCGTCGATCGCGGTTGGAATGACCTGTCGCATGTAAGTGTCGATGTTCTGGACTACACACTTCCCGTCCAAGGCGGATACGAGACGTTCCACGCAAAAGTCCTGCTGGCGGATCAGGACCTCGCCTATGTGGGAAGCGCCAATATGACTGCTTTTGCGCGGCATTCGATGGAGCTCGGCATCCTGACGGATGGTCGCGCCGCTCGGGTGGTCGCAAGCATCGTCAGAGGGGTGGAGCGCATCGCGACGAGAATGCATGCCCGTCCGGCAGCCTCGGACACACTTGAGAGGCACCCGCTTTCGTGACAATCGCAGTTCAAACAGCCGGCGCAGAGCCTACCGATCTTGTCTCGCCTGAAGGGGTAGTGAGTACAATTTCTGCCTTCGACAAGTTTTTGGCCGTCCATCGCAAAATAAGAAAGGGCCGGAATAGCGCGCTTCGAACCTGCCTCGATCTGATCCGGAGAGCGGGGCCTTCCGAGCTTCTCAAACCCCTTGAAGCGTTGCCGCCCGCTTGGGCCGATCACGCCATTGCGAGCGTGTATGCGTCCTTGATTCCGGCAGAACGCCGAAAAAAACTGGGTTCTTATTTTACGCCACCTCACCTAGTCGATCATTTGGTGTCGCGCCTTCGTGCTTGCGGCATGGATCCCGTGCAACACAAACTCCGAGATCCGGCAGCGGGCGGCGCGGCATTCCTCGTGCCGCTCGCACGAATCAAGGTCGCCGCTTGGAGAAGAGAGAGGTTGAAAGATCGCGAGATCGTCAGGCGGCTGCGGAAACATTTGGTTGGGCGCGAAATCGAGCCAGACTTGGCAGCAATTGCCAACGCGCTCGTACGGCGAATGCTGGCCCATGAATTCCAAGTGCCTGCGAAGCTGGCGTCGAAGCTCGTACTGGTCAAGGTTGGAGATAGCCTCGATCCTGCTTCCTCAAGGCGCGATGTGGTCGATCATGAGGTCGGCAATCCGCCCTTTCTGCGACTTAAGGGAACAGACAAGCGGCGTTCGAGATCTATCTTTGGTGAGATCATCTGCGGCAGGGTGAATCTATACGCGTTATTCGTGAGGCGAGCGCTGGAAGAGGTGCCGACGGGTGGCCTGGTCGGGTATGTGATACCCGCGTCATTCTTGGGCGGGCCCGAATTTGCGTCATTTCGCAAGCGTGTGTTGCAACTAGCCGAGGTCCTTGTCATCGATCTTGTCGAAAAGCGAAGCGATGTGTTTCTGGATGCCATTCAGGACACGTGTTTCGTAGTCTTTCGGCGAAGACAAAAAATGGTCGCCGAACCTGGTGCGTTGCAGGCAACGAGCGGCGTCTTCCGCCGGGACGGTAAGTTCTTGTCCAAGGGCATCGCACAAATCGAAGCTGACGGAGCGCCTTGGCGATTGCCAGGTATCCAACCGGCAGCTTCTTCAACGCTGAAGGACTGGGGATATCGGGCGACCGTCGGTTATTTAGTCGCGAACCGTCAACCCGAGCGTCTGCACAAGCGAGCGGCAAAGGGTCGATATCCTTTGATCTGGGCGAAGGCGATCACCACAGACGGAACTCTCGATTTTGAACGTGGAGCCGCTTTTAAGGGCTGGGGTTGGGCGGATGCGTCCGCAGACGCCCCTTATGTGGCTCGAAAGCCGTGTGTCGCCGTCCAGCGAACATCGTCGCGAGGCCAGAAACGGCGGTTAAATGCGGCTCCGGTCTCGAAGGCTTTCATTCGAAAGCACTGCGGCATCGTCGCCGAAAATCACGTCATTCTTCTTGTGCCAATTTCCCCAGATGCGGCCTCGCCGGAGGCATTGGCAGAAGTGTTGAATAAAGCGGCGGCGAGCACGGAGTTGGATCGCGTGTGTGGCACGGCGTCGATTTCAGTTCGGCTTTTGGAGAGCATCGAACTGGGTGCGCGTCCCATTACCGCTGCGTCATCAAAATCATCCGGCCGCTCACATCCTTCGGAATGTGCAGAGCTGCTTGCGGCAATAAGCGCGTAATTGCCCATTCGTTTTTAAGTATAGTGGCTATTCAGGCCCAAAAGAGTGAGTAAATAACTAGAGGGCGGTCTTGGCCGCGTTGTCAATGAACAGGCCGGTCTCCCGGATGTAGCGGCCCAGCATCGCGTCAGAGGTGTGGCCCGTCTGATCTCTGATCTTCCAGGAGGCCACGCCAGAGTATGCCGCGCTCGTCGCGAATCCAGCTCGTAACGAGTGGCCGGCAACCCGCGTAGGATCGAGGCCAACGGCCCCTGCGCGCGCCTTCACGATCAAAGCGACCGCCTCCCCCGAGAGCGCCCGGTTACCGACATTGCCGTGTCGGTCGACCGACCGGAATAACGGCCCATCTTTGATCCCTGACGCATCGAACCAGTCATCAAGCGCGCGGACCGGACATACAGGTCCCTTCGCGTAGGGAATACCGACCCGTCGCCCCTTTCCCTCTTGATCGGTCTTGCAGCGGCGCAGAGTGATGACGATGCCTTCGGGCACTCGTTGAATGTCGTTGAATGCGATCGACACGAGCTCCGACCGTCGGAAGGCTCCGGCAAACCCGATCAGGAGCAACGCGCGATCGCGCTGATCGCGTAGAGAGTCTCCAAGCTGCCAACCATCAATAGAAGGTCCTGACGCAGCACAGGAGTCGTCTGCCGCTGTCTGCGACCGTGTTTATGGCGGACCCCACGAAACGTCAGACGCACGAGTTCGGAGTTCACCGGCGAGGCGAGTCCCTGCATCGTGTGTGCCTTACCGATCGTGACGAGCCGGCGGGCCAGCGTTGCCATCGAAAGGCTCGCCGCGTGATCGGCGAGATATTTTGCGACGACGCGATCAGTCGCCGGGATCGTCCCGCCCCATCCGATGAAGTGCCGGAGATCCGATTGATAGGCCCGCCGCGTGTTATCGGAGAGCGACGCCCGGACATACTCCCGCACAGCCGGGTCGAGCAGCTCGAATTCCGGGATCGTCGCCGGCACCGCAGGGATCAGGGTCACCTACCTGGATTCCGATAAGAGGCCATTATCAAAAGTTAGCCTCGCCACTTACGGACCAGATCCGACGCCCTCGTTGGCTCAAACAAGGAGCCCCAGTCCAGGATCGCTCAGCAACTCATCACAAAATTCAACATTCATACTGAGTTGCGATTCTTGATCCGCCCCGCCAAGCGCTCGCACGCTCCGACCGCCGCTTCGAACGAGATCCGGTCTGCCTCCGGGGCGTACGAATAGGGTCTGACGAAGTCGTCATAGTCCTTCGTCCACCCTGTTTCCGTTCTGAGTTTCTGCACCATCAGATCGAGTCGGTCCTCGAGGCTCATTGGCTTTCGACTCTTCGCTCTGCTGGCAACATCGCGAGCGATCGTCTCGGCTGCGAGGCGTACGAAATCGCTCATGTCGATCTGATTTTCGATTGCTGCGAGGTCGTGGAGATGACGAACCAATGTCGGATCGTCGTCCGGAGCGGCTCGATTTCGGTCGATCACCCGCCAGCTAAGCGCGCTCATCTTGTCGGCAGCAGTCTCAACAAGAGCGATGCACGAAAACTCGGTCTCAGGGGGTTTCTGGCCGTATTGAACGATTAGAGATCGGATTGATCGTACTGCCGACGGGCGAGCCGGACTGGTGAACCTCATCTGCAGCAGGAGGTGGGGGCGGAAACCGGTCGGGACTCGAAAGACAGGTTGGTACTCAAGGTCTGCCGAGAAAAACTGGCTGGCGCTCGCGATCTCGACTTTTCCCAATTTCAGTCCCGCACCCTGAAGATGTTTGAGGATGGTCTTGCGATAAGCGGACCGGTTCCTTTCCGCGACCCCTTTCGACGGCGCCGGCGGCTCGTCGACTTTGAAATCAATGTCCTCCGAAAATCGCTTGATGACACCCCATCCCTTCGAGAGGGACGTGCCACCGGAAAAGACCGGCCGCATTCCCTTGTGATCGGCCGCGGCGATGGCCGCGATCACCTGAACGACGTGCCAGTCTTTCTCGATCAGCCCTTCATTGACACCGAGAGCGCCCGCGACCCTCTCGATCAGGGTTGGGTCAGGAGGCGGCAAATTCGAAGCTCATATAGTTCCCGTTGAACCCGATCTTCCGCCGAACCCGTCGAGAAACGGCAATCACCCGCCCGGTTGGGACCTGGGTGCTGGTCCCGGTGTTATAGGCCCGATCAAACTTGCTCGGCCCAGTCTCGACCCCCAACCGGTCGAGGGCTTCGGCTGCAAGCGACGGCAACCCTTTCAACGGTACAGGACGACCATCGAACGGCGATTTTTCGGCTCGGGTGTAGATCCCGAACCCGATCTTCAGGAGCCGGCCTTTTTGGGTCAGGTTTCTCAGTCCCCGGCCGACCTGGTCGTAGCCGCCGAGATCGCCAAAATCGTCACGCAAGAAGACATCGGTCTTCTTCCGAAGGATCCGTTCCCAAATCCTGGCTTCGAGAGGCAGTGGCTTCCTGTTCATCGCGGTTCCTGTCGAAATACGACACTTACTCTCGATTCTCTCATGTTTTATAGAGATATAAGATAGTAATCCCCTAACCGGCCGTCAAGTGTCAAAATACGACACGATGTGACGTTTTAGAAAGTTATATCAGAACCTTATCAAGTCATCTGATCTACGCGACAATCTCGGCAGCAGATACTGGCGATCGGGTCCATCCTCAGCCCAGAGACGAACGATCATCATCTCCCTCGATCCGGGCGCTGCCGGTGCTGCTGCTGATGGTGATGACGATCGTCATCACCAACCACCGTCGTCAGCCGGATCGGACTCATCACAAAATTCAAGTTTGGTACTCAGTCGTACTTTTTTGGGGGCAACGACTGGCAGACGGCCTAATCAAGCTCGCACGAGAAACGACACAGCCGCAGCTTACCACCCATTGCGAGGCGGGGTTTAGATCTCATGATGGAACTGGTTATTTCTCGGCGGGTCCTATCACGGATCGGGGCGACGGGTGAGGCAGGGACGCGCTGCTCCGCCACCGTAAATTTTCTCACGGACGCAGCCGCAGCTCCTTGGAACCTGATGACGATGCGGCGGGCCTTGCCGTGCCGGCTTTCTCGTGCAGCTCCTCGAGTCTGAGCTTGGCGAGGGAGACAAACGCGCCGTGCGGCCAGGTTTTGAGATACAATTCGAGTTCGGCCCGCTGGCTTGAATTTACGGAGCGCCAGAAGGTGACCTCGGCGTATGTCGGTTGCCCCGGTGCTAAGACCACGAGGGCAACTACTCCCAACAAGCTGGTGCTCGCCAGGGCCAAAAAGATGCTCGGCATGAGTGGCCATGTCTTCAAGTCGTTCCAGAAGTCAGCGAATTTCTGCAGCAGCTTCATTGTCTCAGCCTCCGAAGGGGTTGACGGGTTTCGGCGGGTCGCGCCGCAGCGGCGGCGCGACGAAAGACGAAGGCGGCGCGCCGGTCCGGCGAGTTGGCGCGAAGGGGCGACGCGGGTACGGTTTTCGCGGGCCGGAGGACGAAGGGGTGTGCAGTTGTCCTCGGCCGCTTTCCCTGGAAGAAGGGCGGGAGAAACGGCACTGCCGATATTCCTTACTCCGCGGCTTCCGGCAGGGCGGGGAGATGGGGTTTGAGCCTTGCCTCGATCCGGTCGAACTCCTGACGGCAATCGTCGAGGAGCGTGTGGGCGGCGGCCGGTGCTTCGGCTTCGAGGGCCGCGAGACGCGCCCGCGCTACGGGGAGAGTGAGCCAGGGTTGCGGTGCGTCCGCGAGGAGCCGGCCGGCGATCGCCGCGGCGCAGCGGGAGTGGAACGCGGCCGGGAACAGCTCGGGATGTTCGAGCGCGAGGAGCCGGCGCCCAAGCGTGCGGAAGCGCGGATCGGCCAGGGCGGCGAGCAGCTCCAGGCGCCGCACCGGGGCGCTGCCGTGGAACTCGGTCATGAGCGTAAGGTCGCTGTCGAGGGGGAGGCAGCTGTAGAGCTGCGCCTCGACAGGGAGCTCCCACGAACGGGCGGCGCGAGCGTCCTGCACGGCGTGGCCGGCGGCGATCCGGAATGCGACCGCGTTCCGCAGAAGTGCTGCGCGGCGCGCCCATAGGGCGCACTCGTCTGGCGAGGCGAGCCCCTGCGTCACGGCCTCCTCGACAGAGAGCACCAGCGGTGCGGCGTTGGTGCGCAGACGCCTGATGACGCGCTGGTCCGGACGGTCGTTCAGCGCCTGGCGCAACGCCCAGGCGGACATTTCGATCCAGGAAGCGGGGTCGTGCCGGAGATCGAAGGCGAGCACCTCGGTCGGGATCTCGGGATTGCGCCAGAACGCCGCAAGCGGGATTGCCGGCGGCGTGCCCGAAGCCGTGAGCTCGACGAACACAGGGTTGTTGTAGAGCACGGTCGCTTCGACCTCGCGCTTGCCTGCGAGGCGGAGCCAGTAGTTCCAGACCTCGGGCGCGCTCTCGCGGATCAGCGCACAGAGAAAGCGCACGGCGTAGGCGTCGGCAAGCGCGTCATGAGCGCGGTAGCCTCCGTAGCCATTGGCTTCCGCGAGCCGCGCCAGCTTGAAACAGGGCCGGCCGTCGTCCTCGACCGGCACGGTGAGGGCGCGCGGCGCGAGCCGGTAGACGGCGTGGGCGAGCCTCAGGCTGTCGCCCCGGCGGTTGCCGCCGCACTGGGTGAAATACGGGGGATGGAGCGTGGTGTAAAAGGCATGGCGGAGGAACTGTTCGTCGAAACGAAGGGAATTGTGCCCGACGAAATGGCTCGGTCCCCACTCGTCGAGCTTTTCAACGAGAAAACGGATCATTTGCGGATGAGAGAGAGGCGCGGAAGCGATCTCGCGCGGGCCCGTGCCGATGGCGAGGAGCGCCGCGGGATCGGGGACGATGTGAGGGAGCAGGCGGCAGCGCAGATTGAGTTCGTCGAGCACCTCGAGCCGCTCGTCGGTCAGGAGCGCGCCGATCTGGATGATCTGCGAGAAGCACGGGTCGAGGCCGGTGGTCTCGAGGTCGTAAAACACATAGCGGGGCATGGGCGGTCCTTTCTTGGCAAGGGGTGAGCGCCTCCGCGCTTCGAGTGCGGAGCGGCTTTGCCTTCGCGGCTTGTGTCGGAGGCGTCTGGTGTCGATCGTTGGGACGTGCGGGCCGCATGGCCCGCGTGTCGCCTTTTATTTTTGTTGTTATCCGGTCTTCACTTCGTCATTCGTGGAGTCAAAACTGCTCGGGCGACATTGCGTGAGCCCGTTACGGCTCGGAATCGACCGACTGCGACGAAGATGCAACGCCGTTTTGCGTCGTGCCTTTCTGCTTCTTGTCGCTATGCGGAGCGCAAGAAGGTGGAGATCGTGCCGAACTCGCGCGCCTCAGCGAGGCTCGGAGCGGAATTCGGCGTCCGGGAATGCGCCGCGGTCCGCGTCTGCCGCCTGCGGGCCGCGCGTGAAGGCGAGGATGAAGGTTTGGGATGCGAGACCGCGCTGCTTTTTCAGAAGCGGGGCCGGAGCTTCGCGCGGGTTCGACGCCCCGCGCACAAACGCTTCCTCACAGCGAGAAGATTGGCCGTGGTCTGGCGCTGCGCGTCGATCGAAGTCGCCATGTTGTAATAGGTGCTTGCCGTGGCGAGCCGGCGTTGGCAAAGCACGGCCATCGCGATTTTCGCTTTGGTCGGCGTCGCGATCGCGATCGAGGTCCCCGCCGAGTGGCGCACGTTCTGGGGACTGAGCCGCACCCCGAGTCGATTGCGGCTGAGCCTTTTGATCACCGCCGCCACTCCCGCCGGCGACATGGGTCGACGCAGGGCCGACGCCCAAAGTTTGCGGTGCGAGCCGGCGCCCGGGAGTTTCGACCGGATTTCGTTGAGATAGTCGCGGAGATAGGGGGCCAGGGCTTCCGGCACGACGCGCTCGTCGGTCATTCCATTTTTCACTTCTTCGCCGGGGATTTGAACGGTGATGACGTCGCCGTCGAAATGAAGATGCAGATCGATGTCGACCCCCGCAAAGTTTTTGAGCCGCAGCGGCCGCGCGGACCAGAACGCCAGGATCAAGCCGTCGCGGTACTGCCGCGCAGCGCGGAACTCGCTCAAGCCGCCTCCGGCCCTTGCTTCGTCCATCAGCTCGATGCCGAGCCTCAGGATTTGCCCAATCTCGACCACGGGCTTATGCCGCACCGGCTTGGCGGAACGGCGCAGTTTGCGGAACGCGGCGTCGAACCAACTCCAATCGGTCTGCGGGGCGGCGGCGCCGGCGAGCGCGCGCAGGCGCTCAAGGTAATAAAGGCGCGTGAAGTCGGCTAGGCCGTCCTCAGCCAAGCAGCGCTCGAAGGCGGCGACGGGGTCGGCCGTGATGCGCGCTTGGGGAGGCTGGTCGAGGCGCTCCGGATCCGTATCGCGAAGAAAGGCCAGCCAGATGGCATTGACCCTTTCGATCGACTGCCGGCGGCCCTCCTTGAAAGCCGCCATGGGTGGGACGGGGGCGAAAGGATCGTCGACGACGCTTTCGACCCGGAAGAGAGCGCGGTCCGCTTCCGGCCATTCCGATATGGGAACGCTGGTGTAGCGCGTCTTTTTCATGGAACAGAAACGCGGCATGTTCATTTCTCGGGACGCGGATCGTTCGCAGGAGGCCGCTTCGCATCGCGCTTTGGCTTTCGGCGCGGGGCTTTTTTCGCTTCGCCTTGAAGCCGGCTCGTGAGCTTCAACACCTCCTTGTCGTAATGCCGGATCGCGGCGGCGCGTTCCAACCCACAATAAAATCGGATCGTGGTGTTGATGTCCTTGTGGCCGAGCAGAATCTGAATCGTGCCGTAGCAACCGGGGTTTTCGTCCAAGAAAAACTTGGCCGCAATATGCCGGAAAAGATGAACGTTGACTTGCAGGCCCGTGATGTCGCGGAGCCGCTGCGGGATGCAGCGGGCAAGATACTTTTTCCGCAATTTGGGACTGTCGCCGTAAAATAAATAGGAGCTGGCCGCCTCCATCAGGTGCGGGCGCCCCTGCTCGAGGTAGGTGACGATAACGCGGACGGCTTGGGGCGGAATTTCGAAATCGAGCTCGACGTCATTTTTGACTTCACCCTTGTCGAAATGCAGATACGCCGGCTCGTGCTTTTTCTTTTTGTCGGGCAGGCGCAGATGGCGGCCGAGCTCGATCGCGGCAAGATTGGCGAGCCGGACCGGCGCGAACAGCAGGATCGCAACCGCGGCCGCGACCATGAGGTCGAGCGCGCGCTCCCGTTCGGTCCTCCCGCCGCGCAGAACGCGTTGGACGAAGGTTTCCGGCGCTTCGAGCAACAAGAGCTTGTGGCGCTCGTCGGTGAATTGGCGCAGGCGTTCCATATTCTTGGGCGTGAGGCCGCGCTCGGCCGGCGTCATCTTTTTTTCGTACTCCGCGAGCAACGCGAGCGTCGGCTCGTCGGCGCCGACGTATCGTTGCGCGACGCTTTTGAGGGAGTGGGCCAATGTCGCGGTGAAGAGCGTCTGTTTGTCGCCCGCCTTCCGGTAATAATGCGTGAGCACTTCGCGGACGGCCTGCGGATCGACGACGTCGGCGACGCTACGGATGGTTGCGATGTCGCGGCCGCCGCGCACCAACAGCGAGGCCGCGTATTTGAGATGGCGCATCGTGACCTCTGCGGTGCTCGCAGCGAGCGGGTCTAAATTCGGATCGCCGGAAAACGGGGCGCGTGAGTGGAGATGTTCGCTGCACCGGCGGTAATCGTCGCGAAAGGACTGCGGGAACAGCTCCAAATCGATGCTGGTCGGCGGCGCGCGGAAGCTCGGCACCCGGATCGGCTGTTGCGGCCAGAACGGGATTTGTCGCGCCGCCTTGTTCCAGGACCGCGCGGCTTGCCGGACGGTCCCGTGCGGATTCTTAGCAAGGCCCTTCTCCAGCCAAACGAGGAACTCGTCAAAGGTTTTGTCGGTTACGTCCGTGGGCTCGATCCCGCGTTGGGAGCAGAAGCGCATGAAAGAGGAGAGCCGCCACTGGGTGCGGTCCTGGGGCAGCGCGTCGGCGAGCCGGCGCCACTCGAGACTCAACCCCTGGCGGCTCCGCGGGACTTGCCAATGCGCTAGTCGCAGCGCCGTGCGCAGGCCGGACATCACATTGTCGAGCCGCTTTTGGCTGACGCCCAAGAGCGCGCCGTGGAACTCTGCGATTCGCGGGCGCAGATAATCGGGGTCGGCCGACACGGCTTCCGCCGGCTGGCCAATCCACCGGCACCCGGTGCTGATCGATGACAACAAGTCACGCCGGCGGCTCGCCGAAAGCGCGGGATCGGCCTCGATCCGGTCGGCAAGATCGCGGAGGGTCGTGAGGCTCTGGTCGCTCAAGCTATCATACGGCATGGGGGTCTCCTTTTTTGCTGGGGGAATTTCAAAAAACCTGGTTGACGAGGCTCTGGGTTTGACGCCGGCCCGGTTTCATGTTGGCCGGGATTCTCGTCGAGAAAGAAATTTGGCGGACAGCTGGCGGAGGAGATGGGCGTCGACGCGCAAGCCCGTGACGTCGCGGAGGCGCTGCCGGATCCAATGGGCCAGCGCGCACGCCCGCAGTCTGCCGCTGCCCTTGTAGAACAGGTGCGGGTCGGCCACGTCCATCAGCTGCGGCCGTCCGCGCTCGAGGTAGGTCGAAATCGCGCGAACCACCGGAGGCGGAAGCTCGAAGTCGAGCGCCACCCGATTTTTGACCTCGTGCTCCTCGAAATGGAGATAGGCGGGTTCGTTTGTTCGCCGAGGCAGGCGAAGATGCCGGCCGAGTTCGATGGCCGCCAGATTGGAAAGGCGCACCGGAGCGAAGAGCAGGATGGCGACGGCGGCGGCAGTCCTGAGGTCGACGGCGTGCTTCCGGGTGATCTTTCCGTCGACAAGGGCGCGTCTCATGAGAGCTTCGCGCGCCTGGAGCAACAACGCCAGGTCACGCCGGCAGGAGGCCGAAAGCGTGGGATCGGCCTCGATCCGGTCGGCAAGATCGCGGAGGGTCGTGAGGCTCTGCTCGCTCAAGCTATCGTAAGGCATGGGGGTCTCCTTTTTTTTCCAAAGAAAGTTTCACTTGCTCGTCGAAAGAATTTGCCTGCTGCTAGGAGCTGTCGGGTCGGCCGGCGGGATGACAGACGCTGCCGCGGGATGACGGGAGGCGGCAGGAGGCGACAATCGGGATACCGGTCCGGCCGGACTGAATGCCATTCACCCCATGGCTAAATCCCGACAGCCGGTAATACCGTGACAGATCAAGGCCTTGGGTGACGCGGCAGGACATTGATCACTCGCCTCGCAAAAATCGATCGAGGTCCGGACTCCAAATGCGGACGACGTGGCCGCGACGGGCCACGAGGAGACCCTCGCGAATCCACCGCCAGATCGTCCGAGGGTCGACCCCAACCCGCTCAGCAGCCTCCCTGATCGTGAGCCACCGGCCTTCTTCGGACGGGGGTTCTGTTGAGTCTGTTCTGATCGCTCTTTTCGCGCACATTTAACGTCTCGGCCCGCCGTGAAGCAGCGCGTTAAGGGACGCATAGATGACCAGCCGCCTCCGGCCGATGGTTGTGGTGAGGAGGCGATCGGTATTGATAAGCTGGTAGATTGTGGTTCTTCCAATGCCGAGCAGCCAGCACGCCTTCCCAATCGATACGGCTAGCGGCTTCGTCGGTTCGGGTTCGTCCATGGCTGGTTCTCCTTGTTTGTGATGAACCAGTCTTCCGCGAGTGACCGCTCGTCCCCAAATGGCAGGTTCACGAATTTCCGCAGAATCCGCTTTGCGGATTTTGCGTCGCCGGATCGTCAAATCCTTGCCAGTCCGACTACCGCTTTCGAGGAAGGTGAGACTCGATAGGATCGGAAAACAGGGCTATTGCGCCTTCCGACACACTCGATCTTGCTGTACGCAAGCTCTCGTCTGGCTTGCGGCTCAAATTCCGAGCCCCGTGGGATCTTGAGGATCGTGACCGTTGCGATTTTCAGTGCCGACGTGCGACCCGGTTGTTGTCGCGTTCTTTGCGGCGGTCCGAAGACTTGGCCGGCGCTAACCCGCCAATCAGAGTTGAAGGGCCCGAATAGCAAAGGTAGCAAACGACGGCGGTTGGATTGCCCCGAGCGAGAAGAACTCGTCTCATTCGATGAGCGAAATCAAAAACGGCGGCAAGAATCGCACGCAGGATTCTCAGGTTTTCGGCTCCGACGATTTCAGCTCTTCAAGAGCGCGACGTAACGTATCCTCGCTAATCGAGTCATCCCCGTTCTTCTTGAGCCGGTCGTTTACCTCGGCAAGGATGCGCTTTCGGTATCCGGTTGGCACTTTATCCCCATAACGCGCTTTCAGAGCGCGTATCGCATTATCTCTTTGCGCTCTGTGACGCTTCTTTGCCTCAGGCTTACCGCTCGACGATGTTTCACCGCCGGGTACGGGCCCTGGCTTGCTTTTTTGAGTTGGCGGTGCTTCGGAAGTGCCGGGGCGGAAGTCCGACGACGCATCGTCATCCCCCAGCGCATCAGATGGGAACCACCTTCCAGGGCATCCGGTCAGATGGGGCAGCGTATCATCCCAGACTGCGGGCCAGAGGTTTTGTCGTTGTCGGAAGGAAAGCGGCGACAGCTGCGGCAGAGGAGGAGCGTCTTTTTTCTCTATCCAGGCGATCAGGCTTGGCACGTGAACTCTCACATCGTGGATTACAAGCGGTACCCTTCTTGCGAATTGCCACGACAAGAACTGATTACGAGGACGGCGCCCGGTGACTCTATTAAGGATCAAATTCGCATCGAAATCTGGTACGAGGCCTTTCCAAGCCGGGGGGTTGATGAGAAATGGACCAGTGACCCTCGGATCGCCAACTTGACCCCTCGTATAAATTTCGCCCTTGTATGCTGCTTCAAGGATATCGGCACGCGCGCTATCAACGCCCTCGTCGCGGTGTTCCCTTACGAAATCTTGCGCTTTTGAAAGCATCATCCATTCGGGGCTCATTACGAACTTCCTTCCGCAGGGCACTTCCCGATAGTCACCTCAGCATTGAGAATCTTTTTTTGAATTTGATCCATCGTCCCTAGGGGCTAAACCCTTCCATGTGACTGATGAAAATGAAAAATTCGGTAAAACCAGGTGCCAAACTGAAGCTTCGGTTACATACGGGCTTTGCCTTCATGCTGTAACTCGAAATGGCGTAACGCCATGATCGATCTTCTGACATGCTCAGCCAGGGCGGCCGAGACGCCGTAGGTCGTTCATCATGGAGGAGCGTGTTCCTGTCCTGGCGCGATCACGTTGACGACGCTGCGCGGCGCGTAGCAACGTCACTCCTGGGCTTCCATCATCGCGCGCCGCATGCGTCCGGCGAACCTATGTCCTTGAGCCGGCTTGATTTGGCACATGGACCAGACCCGGAAAACGGGAGCGGCGACAACCAATCTGGGGTAACGTTGGGGGTAACTCTAATACTCCACACTGATAAAGCACCTATGTATCAATAATTTAGGCTGGTTAATGTGGATTGTCCCGCCCCAGCCACGCAACCGCGACTGCCGGCCGCCCGTTTGATTGCGGCGAGGCGGCATGGCCGAACCAACCTATGAAACCGATATTCCAGCCCGGCTCGACCGCCTGCCATGGCATCGCTTTCACTGGCTGGTCGTCACCGCCCTGGGCGTAACCTGGATCCTGGACGGATTGGAGGTCACGCTGGTCGGTTCGCTGTCCGGCGCCTTCGCCGGCCCGAACGGGTTATCGATGAGCGAGAGTCAGATCGGGCTCGCCGCCAGCGCCTATATCGGCGGCGCGATCGTTGGCGCGCTCGGCTTCGGCCAGTTGACCGATCTCTACGGCCGCAAACGGTTGTTCAGCGTCACGGTGCTGGTCTATGCCGTAGCCACCATCGCCACCGGATTTTCCTGGAATTTCGTCTCCTTCGCACTGTTCCGTTTCGGCACGGGCGCCGGCATCGGTGGTGAGTATGCGGCGATCAATTCGGCGATCGACGAGCTGATCCCTGCCCGCACCCGCGGCTGGACCGATCTCGCGATCAACGGCACGTTCTGGATCGGCGCCGCGCTCGGCGCCGGCTCGTCCCTGGTGCTGCTCGATCCGCATGTGCTGCCGCCCTGGCTCGGCTGGCGGCTCGTCTTCGGCATCGGCGGCGCGCTCGGTTTCGGCATCGTCGTGCTGCGGCGCTTCGTGCCCGAAAGTCCGCGCTGGCTGATGACGCACGGACGGATCCACGACGCCGAGCGCGTCGTGCGCGACATCGAGACACGTATTGGCGACCGCGCAGGCGCGCTGCCGCCCCCGGCAGGCAAGCCGATGCGGCTTGCGCCGCGCGGCCCGGTCAGCCTGATTGAGGTCGGTGGTGTATTGCTGCGGCGCTATCCGCGCCGGACAGCGCTCGGTCTGACGCTGATGGCGGCGCAGGCATTTTGCTACAACGCCGTGTTCTTCACCTATGCCCTAGTGCTGCGGCGCTTCTACGCCGTTCCGGTGGATCGTGTCGGCGCATACATCCTGGCGTTCGCCGCTGGAAATTTCCTCGGTCCGCTCTTGCTCGGGCGGCTGTTCGACACGATTGGCCGGCGGATCATGATCGCGCTGACCTATGGCCTCGCCGGCGCGCTGATGGCGGCGACGGCTTTGCTCTTCGCTTTCGGCGCGCTCGGCGCGGCCGGCCAGACGGCGCTGTGGACGGCGATATTCTTCATCGCGTCCGCCGCCGCGAGCGCGGCCTATCTTACCGTCGGCGAGACTTTTCCGCTCGAGCTGCGGGCGCTGATCATCGCGTTATTCTACGGCTTCGGCACCGCGATCGGCGGCATCGCCGGCCCGGCGCTCTTCGGCGTGCTGATCGAAAGCGGCTCGCGCGTGGCGTTGATGTGGGGCTATCTCCTTGCGGCGGCCCTGATGATCGGCGCCTGTGCCGTCGAAGCCGCGATCGGCGTCGATGCGGAGCGGCGCTCGCTCGAAGACGTCGCCGCGCCGCTTTCGACGCGCCCCTAGCTGCAACGACGCCGCAGGAGGCCGGCGCATGCCTCCCCGCACAATTACTCATTTAGTCGGCCGTGCAGAACCGCGATAGCTTGCGGCGTAGCCTTGAAGCAAGCGATGACCGCCGAAGCTCAAACGTACGCCGCGGTAAACCCGCGCCCGCGCCACGCCGCGATTGCCGGCCTGGCGGCGCTCCTTCTCGGCATCGGCCTGTCGCGGTTCGCGTTCACGCCGCTAATTCCGGCGCTTGTCGAGGCGCGTTGGTTCACGGCGGCACAAGCTGGTTATCTCGGCTCCACCAACCTTGCCGGCTATCTGCTTGGCGCGGCAATCGCGCGCCATGCCGTGCGCCACGTTCCGGCGATGACCCTGGTCAAGGCCGCCATGATCGTTGCGGCGGCGAGCTTCATCGCCTGCGCCGTACCGCTCGGTTTCGCGTGGTATTTCGGCTGGCGCCTGATATCGGGAATCGTCGGCGGTGTGCTGATGGTGCTCGCGCCGACCGCGGTTCTGGCCGCAACGTCAGTGGACCGGCGCGGCCGCGTCGCCGGAATCGTATTCACCGGCGTCGGCGCCGGCATCGCCATATCGGGTACGACGGTTCCCTGGCTGGTGCGCGCCGGATTGCCGACCGCCTGGGTGACGCTCGGCGTGATCGGAATCGGGCTGACGGCGCTTGCCTGGCGCGGCTGGCCGGCGTCGAGCGCGCCCGCTTCCGCCCGCATCGACGTCGCATCGGTGCACCGATCGGCCCGTCCCGCGCTGTCGGCGACGGTGATTCGCCTGGTGGTCTCTTACAGTCTAATCGGTCTCGCGTTCGCTCCGCCCACCATCTATTGGACCGACTTCGTCGCGCGCGGTCTCGGCCGCGGCTTGGGCGTTGGTGGTTTCTATTGGACGGTGCTCGGCATCGGCGCGGCCTGCGGGCCGATGCTCACGGGGTTTGTTGCCGAGCGGCTTGGCTTCGCGCGTACCTACACGCTGACGCTCGTTGCGCTCGCGCTGTGCGTCGGCGCACCGGCGCTTTGGCCGAGCGCACCGGTGCTCTTTCTGGCTTCGTTCGGCACCGGAGCGTGGGGCCTGTCCACGACATCGCTCGGATCGGGGCGCGCTGCCGAGCTCGTTCCGATCGAGCAGCACCGTCAGCTCTGGGGTTGGATGACGATCGCTTATGCCGTGGTTTACGCCGTCGGCGGCTATGTCTGCGCGTTCATCTTCGGGCGCGTCGGCTCGTATGCCACGCTCTTCGCGCTGGGCGCGGCGATGGCGCTATTGTCGGCGCTGCTCGCCTGGCTGTCGGCGCGCAGCGGCCGCGTCGCGCGCGCGCGCTGAGTTGCGTCGGATCTTCAGATCGATCGCAGCAGAATCCGCGTCAGTTCGTCTGGTGCGTCCAGCATCACCATGTGGCCGGCCGCGATTTCGTAGGTCGCCCAACCTGGCGTCGCTGCGCACGCGTCATAATACCGACGGAAATGCGGTGCGTCGTACAGCGAGGCACGGATGAATGCGCGTTTCGGAATCCGCTGATAGGCCTCCGTCACCGCGAGCTTTTCGACGAACGTGCCGTTCGGTTGCGGCGTCGATTTCGCTTCGACCCAGGCGCGGTCGCGCTCGTTGACCCGAAAGAGATTCCCGGTCGGCGCCGGTGTCGTGCCGCCCGGCATCGGTCGGCGTGGTGCGATGTCCGCCATCGCCTCGCCGTCCGCCGGAATGAACGCATCGAGATAGACGATCGAAGCGATGCGCTCCGCTATCCGCTCGGCCACGCCGGTAACCACCGCGCCGCCATAGGAATGGCCGCACAACACGAAACCATCGAGATCCTCCCAGACGACGAGGTTGACGACGTCCAGGATATGCGTCGTCAGGGTCACCGCGGGCGAGCATAGGTGCGACCTGTCGCCCAGGCCCGCCAGGGTCGGCGCGAAGACACGGTGCCCCCGCGCACGCAACCGGTCGGCGACACGCCGCCATACCCAGCCCCCACCCCAGGCGCCATGCACGAGTACGAAGGTTCCGGGACGGGATGACGGGCCCATGGCCGCGCGAAGGTCCCATAGTTCCGGCCGTCTGTTAAGGCCGGCTGGCGCGGCCGCGTGCGTTGCAGCGGAAATCCTGGCTGCGCGGTCGGGCCGTGGATGACTCGGCGCTGATGATCAAGCTATAATCAATCAAGTGGTTGGTGAGTCGAAATAAAAGCCTGGTCACGAGCTTCATGCTAACCAAGGAGAAAAGACAATGTCGGGAGGGAACTTACGCGTGCGCGGGGGCGCGATTTTTGCCCCGCTGATTGCCGCGGCGGTTCTGTTCGCGGCGCCTGCAGCCTACGCCCAGAAGCCGATCGTCGTCGGCGCCTCGATTTCGGAAACCGGTCCGCTGGCCGTCGATGCGTCCTACCACCTGAAGGGCATCCAGGTCGGCGTTGCCGATGCCAACGCCCATGGCGGCTGGCTCGGCCGCAAGCTCGAACTCAAGTATTACGACGACCAGAGCAACCCGGGCACGGGTGTCCGGCTCTATACGCGCCTCATCACGGAAGACAAGGTCGATCTCCTTGTTGGCCCGTATTCGAGCGGCATCAGCCAGGCCGTCGCGCCGCTGGTCAACAAGTACGAACGGGTGACGCCGATGCCGGGCGCCTCGTTGCCGGCGATCTTCCAGCCTGGCAACAAGTGGGCATTCCAGCTGCTGCCGCCGGCAACGGGTTATGCCGAAGGCATGCTCCCCATGACGAAGGCGATGGGCGCGCACAAGGTCGCGATCCTGCAGGCGCAGCTGTCGTTCACGCTGGCCTGCGGCCAGGCGCGCATCGACCAGGCGAAGGCACTCGGCATGGACGTCGTTTACAGCACGACCTATGCCATGCCGCCACCGGACTTCTCGTCGATCGCGCTCGCGATCAAGAACGCCAATCCGGACGTCGTAGTGGTGTGCTCGTACTATCCCGACGCAGTCGGGCTGGCGCAGGCGCTCCACCGCATCAACTATGCGCCGCGCTTCTTTGCGGAGACGATCGGCCCGGCCGAGAAGCAGTTCGAGGGCGCCATCGGGCCGATCGCCAATCGCATCATTTCCAACACGAGCTGGTGGCCGAGCCTGAAGACACACGGCAACGCCGCCTTCATCGCCAGCTACAAGAAGATGTTCCACGAGGAGCCGGACTATCACGCCGCCGGCACCTACGCTGCGATGCAGGTGTTGGGCGCCGCGGTCAAGGCTACCAAGTCGCTGGACCAGACGAAGTTGCGGAATTGGTTGGCGACGCATGAAGTCGCGACCGTGGAAGGCACGTTCAAGACCGACCCCAACGGTCTGTCGCTAAAGTTCGGCCAATACATGTTCCAGATCCAGGGCCACAAGCGCCTCCTGATCTGGCCGACAGCGGTGGCACAGGGCAAACCGCAAGTGCCTTACACGGGTCAGTAACCCGAGCAGCCACTCAAGGGGGATGACGGGGGCGGGGCGGCTCGGTGATTGCACTGCAGTTGGTTGTCAATGGGGTGCTCCTGGGCGGGACGTACATTCTTCTCGCCCAGGGGCTCAACCTCGTGTTCGGCGTCATGGGTATCGTCAACCTCGCCCATGGCGCGATCATCACGCTTGCCGGCCTTTTCACCTACTGGTTCGCGACACAGACGCACCAGAGTCCCCTTCTGCTGATTCCCGCTGTGTTCATCGTCATGTTGGCGGTTGGCGCGGTGTTGCAGCGCCTCCTGCTCGAGCCACTCGCCAAGCTCGGCCGCAAGGGCGAGCTCCTCAACCTCATGGTGACGTTCGGCCTGTCTTACGTGCTCGTCGAGACGGCCCTCAACCTCTTCGGCTCCCAGTACGTGTCGCTTCCGGACTTGCAAACCACTTGGCCCGTCGGGGGATTGGCATTCAACGAGGCGCTTGTCGCCGCGGGCGCCCTCGGCGCGCTGATTTCGGGCGGTCTTCATGTCTGGCTTCACTACACGGCGTCGGGTCAGGCACTGCTGGCGACCTCGCAGAATCCGACGGGCGCGGTCACCTGTGGCATCGACGTGCGACAGATGCGCGGCATCGCTTTCGCGCTCGGCACGGCGCTCGCCGCCACCGCCGGCGTGCTGTTGATCCTCATCCTGCCGCTGTCGGCACCGACGGCCGATACGCTGACCATCCTGTCCTTTGTCATCGTCGCGCTGGGCGGCCTCGGTGACTATCGCGGCGCCGTGATGGCGGCCATGCTTCTGGGCCTCGTGCAATCGGCAGTAGGCTATTATCTCGGCGGCGACGTCGAGGTGGTGGTGCCTTATCTGCTGCTCATCGCCTTCATGGTGGTGCGGCCGCAGGGTCTCGGCCACGCTACGCGGTAGCGCAGTGAATCTTGACGCGCGACAGGTTGGTCAATGGCTGGAGCGGCGCCTCGCGGCGCCGTCCAGCACCGCGGTGGCGCCCCGCCTGCAACCGCTCAATCTCGTAATCCTGATTGCGGTGATCGCCGGCCTCGGCGCCGTGCCGCTCTTCACCAGCGCCTATGTCCTGCAGCTTGCAACCGATATCCTCACTTTAGCGGCGCTCGCCTATTCGTGGAACATCATCAGCGGCTGCACGGGTTATCTTTCGTTCGGCCAGGTCTCGTTCTTCGGCATTGGCGCCTACGCCACGTCGGTGCTCGTGCTGCGGACTGGCGTGCCGTGGTACCTGGCAGCGGTTATCGCCGCCGCGTTCAGCGGCGTGGTGGCTGCGCTGCTCGGCACGGTTATGCTGCGATTGCGCGGCATCATGTTTGCGCTCGGCATGCTCGGCCTCGCGCGCATCATCGTCGTGGTGGCGTCCGACTGGAATTTCATCGGCGCGGCCGGCGGACTGACGCTGCCCGCACAACTCACGCCCGTCGCCGTCTATCTGGCGATGTGGGTCGCCGTGGCGGGCGCCTTCGCCTTGAACTACTTCGTGTTGCATTCCGGCTGGGGCCTGTCGGTGATCGGCGTGCGCGACGAAGAGACTGCAGCGTCGGCGATTGGTGTGCCCACCGCGCGGATCAAGACAGCCGCGTTCATCATGAGCGCGCTCGCGCCCGCGGCGGTCGGCGGTCTCGTAGCCTGGAACCGGAGCTTCATCGATCCGCCCAGCGCCTTCGATCCGAGCCTCGACCTCCAGGTCATCGTCTTCGCGCTCTTTGGCGGCGTCGGCACGCTATGGGGACCGGCGCTGGGCACGCTGGTGCTGGTGATCGTCGGCGAGCAGTTCTGGGCCTACCTGCCCGACCTGCAGCTTGCGCTTTACGGCGTTCTGGTCATCGCCGTCGTCCTCGCCTTTCCGGGCGGCATTGTCGGCATCGCCAACCGGTTCGGCTGGTTGCGACGCCGGCCGGTGCTGGCGCCGGCGACCCTGTCAACGGTGTCGCGGCCGCCCCAGGCGCCGCCACCGGGCGATGGGCCAATCATTGAGGTGCGTGACCTGACGGTGCGGTTCGGCGGCCTCGTCGCGCTCAACGGTATCTCGCTGTCGGTGCGGCGCGGCGAGATGGTCAGCATCATCGGCGCCAACGGCGCCGGCAAGACAACGCTGTTCAACGCCATCACCGGCTTCGTCAAGCCGAGCGAGGGCGGCGTCTTCTATCAGGGCAAGTCGGTCTCGGCCATTCCGTCCTACCAGCGCGCTCGCCAGGGCATTGCGCGCACCTTCCAAATTCCGCGGCTGATGGAATCGATGACGGTGTGGGAGAACACCCTGCTGGCCGCCCGCTACGGCAAGCGTGGCGGCGACGCTGTCGAGCAGGCGGCCTGGGCGCTACACACCGTCAAGCTCGACGAGTTGTGGCTCGAGCCGCCGAGCAAGCTGAGCCCCGGCCAGCAGCGGCGGCTCGAAATGGCGCGCGCGCTGGCGCTCGAGCCTACGGTGATCCTGCTCGACGAGGTGATGGCCGGCATGACCCGCGACGAGCAGGCGGAGATCCGCGCGGTGCTCCGTCATTTCCGCGAACTCGGCGTCGCGGCGGTTGCCGGCGTCGAGCACATCATCTCGGCCATCGCCGACATCTCGGACCGCATGATCGTGCTCGACCGCGGCAAGAAGATTGCCGAGGGAAGGCCGGACGCCGTGTTGCGCGATCCCCTCGTCATCGAATCCTATCTCGGCAAGGTGTCGTGAGCGCATCGCCATCGCCATCCGCCGGACAAGACGCGCTCCGGATCGAGGGCCTGGTCGCCGGCTTCGGCGACCTGACGATTTTGCACGGCGTCTCGCTGGACGTGGCCGCCGGCAAGGTGACGGTTCTGCTCGGTGCCAACGGCGCCGGCAAAACGACGTTGTTCCGCGCCATCACCGGCTTGGTGACGCCGCGGGCCGGCAGCGTCTCGCTGTTCGGCGAGCCGATCGCCGGACGCGCGCCGCACCTCATCGCCCGCGCCGGTATCGGCCACGTGCCGAGCGGCCGCGAGCTGTTCCCGCGCCTGTCGGTCGGCATCCATCTCGATCTCGGCGCGCGTCTGTGTCCGCCCGCGCTGCGCGCCGGCTTGCGCGAGCGTGTGCTCGGCCTCTTTCCCGAGATCGCGGAACGGCTCAGTCAGGCGGCGGGCACGCTGTCGGGCGGCGAACAGCAGATGGTGGCGATCGCACGCGCGCTGATGACCAATCCGCGCGTTTTGCTGCTCGACGAGCCGTCGGCCGGCCTGGCGCCGAAAGTCGTGCTCTCCGTCTTCCAGACCCTGTCGAAGCTGCAGGAACAAGGCATGAGCGTGCTGCTCGCCGAGCAGAGCCTCACCTTCGGCCTTTCGGTCGCCAGCCGTGCCTACATCATCCGAGAGGGGCGAATCGTCCTGTCCGGAACGCCGGCCGAGCTCTCGGCCGAGCGCAGCGTCGTCCAGGCCTATCTCGGCGCCTGACCTCTAGAACTGATAGCGACGCAAACCACCGTCGACCGGAATCACGGTGCCGGTCATGTAGCGCGCGAGCGGCGACGCCAGAAAAGCGGCGAGAACGGCAAGGTCCTCGGGCTGCCCGTACTCGCCGACCGGTATTTCCCGCTCGGCGTATTTGCGGCGTTCTTCTTCCGGATAGAGTCGCAGAATCTGCTCCGAGATGATGCGGCCGGGCGCGATCGAGTTGACGGTGATGCCGTGCCGGCCGACCTCGCGCGACAGGCCCTTCGCCCAGGCGTGGACCGCCGCCTTGGCGGCGAACGCGGCATTAATCCGGTCGGGCTCCGATTTGCCGGTGATGTTGATGATGCGACCCCATTTCTGCGCGATCATGCCCGGCAGGATCGCGTGCGCAAGCTGCCGCAGGCGCGTGAAGTTGAGCATCAGCGCCTCGTCCCAGACCTGGTCAGGCGCCTCCACCGGGATCGGCCGGCTGCCGCCCGCGCTGTTGACCAGGATTTCGATCTTGCCCAGCGCGCGCAGCGCCTCGTCACGGATGCGAACGGGCGAGTCGGGCCGTGTCACGTCGGCAGCGACGATGGCCGGCCGTATGCCGCCCGACTTCTCGATGCCGGCCGCGACTTGCTCAAGCAACTCCTTGCGGCGGGCGGCGATCGCTAGTCGCGCGCCTTCGGCGGCCAGCGTGACGGCGATCGCGCGACCGATGCCCGTGCTGGCGCCGGTGACGAGCGCCGTGCGCCCCTTCAGTTTTAGATCCACATCGCCTCCCTGCTCGACGGTGTTTTGCTATTCCCCATTGGATCGATTGCCTTGCGCGCCGGCAACTGACGCTTCGGCGGCATAATGCACCAGGGCGCCAAGCCGATAAACGCCGTGCACGAACTTGCTGTAGGGCAATGCCACGAACAGCGCCAGGACAAGCGCAAGGTGAATCGTCAGCAAGGTTCCCATCGCGCCGCCATCGCGCAGCGTCAGCAGTGCCAACCCCGTTGCCGCCACCAGGGCGAGCAGCACCAGCAGCGCCGCATCGGCACCACGCATTTCCCGAGCGCCGGGTGTCGGATCGCGCACCGCTTTCACGATCAGCAAACCCAGCGTCCCGATCAGCAAACCGATGCCTCCCAGCATTCCCAGAACGACCGGAATGCTGAGCAGCGGATACGGCGCAATCCAACCGAAGAAGTGATGATAGATCGTGGCAACGCATGTCGCGGCAAAGCAGGAAAGGAAGCCATAGGCCATGGCGTGATGCAGCCAACGCCGCACGCCGGAAAATGAATCGTCGCGGTCGTTGCAGCCGTGACCGCCACCGGACAGGTAGCGCAAAGCCGCAGCGTCACCGAGCGCGCGCCGCCAAGCCTTGCCGCCGGCGGATCGCCCGAGGCTCGCCGCCGTGTCGCGCTGAAATCGCACGTATCCCAGTGCCAGGGCCAGGAGCGCATAGCCAAATGTGACGACGCCGACCGTCACCATGACGCCATAAGGGATGACTGCGTAAAACGCGCCGACGCCCGTGTGCGCGCCATAGAGAACGTTCGGTGCCTGCAAGCGCGTCGTCAGGAGCAGCACCACGGCGAGTGCCGCGGCGACGACCAGCGACACGACCAGGCCGTTGTGCCGGAATAGCCGCGCGAGCGGCTGCGGCCAGCCGTACTCCTCGTAGGTCTCGGCGCGGAGCTGCGCGAAGGTGCGCGGCAGGTTGATGTTGAATTCGTGCGGCGGCGCGTATTGGCAAGCATAGAAGCAGCCGCGGCAGTCGTGACAGAGATTGGCGAGGTAGCTCAGATCGGCATTCGAGAATTCGCGGCGGAGCTCCATCGCCGGGAAGACCGCGCAATAGCCTTCGCAATAGCGGCAGGCGTTGCAGATTTCCAGCGCCCGCCGCGCCTCGGCAACCGCGTCAGTGGCGCGCATGGCTTGCCGCCTCTTCGCCTGCGATCCGACCGAACACGGTGCCGATCGTCATGCCGAATCCCGCGAGGTACCCGCGCCCCAGGATGTTGCCAGCCATGATCTCGCCGGCCGCAAAGAGATTGTGCACGCGCTCGCCCGTCGTCATCAGCACGCGCGCCCGGTCATCGACCTTGACCCCGAGATAGGTGAACGTGATTCCCGGCCGCAGCGGATAGGCATAGAAGGGCGGTGTGTCGATGCGCTGTGCCCAGTGCGACTTGGGTGGCGCGAGCCCTTCGGTCCGGCATTCGTCGAGAACCTTGTCGTTGAACCGGCCCGGTCGTACCGCCGCGTTATAGCCACGCACGGTGTCGGCGAGCGCACCGGCGTCGAGCCCGAGCTTCGCGGCCAGCTCGTCGATGGTCGTCGCGGTAATGGCCGGGAACATCGACGGCATAAACAGGGTCAGCGCCTTTGCGTCGGTGATGGCATAGGCGATCTGGTCCGGCTGTTGCGCGACGAGGCGACCCCAGATGGCATAGCGCTTGGGCCACAGATCCTCGCCCTCGTCGTAGAAGCGCCGCGCGTCGCGATTGACGACCATGCTGAACGGCACCGCATCCAACCGCGTGACGATGCCACCGTCGAATTTCGGCGCGCGCGCGTCGATGGCGACCGCGTGGCATTGCGTCGGATCGCCGACCGGCTGCACGCCCTGGTCGAGCAGGTTGCGCAGCACGCGGCCCTTCGCATAGGGCGTGCCGCGGATCAGAAAATTGTCGGCGGCCGGACCCCAGTATTGCCGGAGCCATTCGATGTTCGCCTGGAAGCCGCCCGAGGCGACGACGACGGCCTTGGCCCGCAACGTCACCGCTTCGCCGCCGACATCGGCCATGACCGATTCGACCGTCGCATTGCGGAGGTGCAGCTCGCGTACCTCGGCCCCGTAGAGGACTTCGACGCCGAGCCGCTCGGCCGACCGATAGTAGGCGTTGAGCAGCGCCTTGCCGCCGCCCAAAAAGAACGCGTTGGTGCGCGACAGGCTGAGTGTGCCGGTGAGCGATGGCTGGAACGCGACGCCGTGGCCTGCCATCCACCGCAGCGCCGCTGCCGAGCCGCGGATCGTCATCCGCGCCAGGGCCTCGTCGGTCTCGCCGGCGGTGACGCGCCGGAGGTCGTCCCAATATTCGTCTTCGCCGTAAGCCTCGGTCAGCGTCGCGGTCGGCGCCGCGTGCATGACCCGGAAGTTTCGCGTGTGACGGCTGTTGCCGCCGCGGAAATCGCGCGGCGCGTGCTCGAGCAGCAACACGCTGGCGCCGGCTTCGCGCGCGGTAATGGCGGCGCCGAGCGCAGCATTGCCGCCGCCCACGACGAGGACGTCATACGCTTTCGCGCGTTCGGCCATGACCACCATTCCATCGGCGAAAGGCGCCCGCACGACAAACGCAGCCGAGCGCCGGAAGGCGAACGGCAGGCCGGCCTCGGCGACGCAACCCGGCCCGACCGAGGCGCGCTTTATAGGTTTCCATAATATGAGATGTCAACCGACCATGTTGCAAGGCGGCATCGGCGGCGCGATGCCGCGGCGGCGCTGCTTCGCGGCCGACGGCGTACGGCGATTGCCTGCCGGCGTCGCTGCGCCGATAATTGGCGGCTCACCAGCAGGGAGCGTTCGATGGCGCGCCAGCCGGACTATACGCCGCAGGGCGTGATTCCCGCCTGCATCTTGCCGTTCGATGAAAGCCTCGCGATCGACGAGCCTGCGTTCCGGCAGCACCTGCGCGACGTCGTCGCGGTTTCGGCCCTTTCGGCGATCACGATCAACGCGCATTCCACCGAGGTCGCGTCGTGCAGCTTCGACGAGCAGCGCCGCGTCCTGGCGATCGCCGGCGACGAGGTCGGCGGCAAGCTGCCGATCGTCAACGGCGTCTACGCCGAAGGCGGGCTCGAGGCGGCGCGCATCGCCCGCATGGCACAAGACGGCGGCGCCTCGGCGCTGCTCGTGTTTCCGCCCGGACCGTTCACGCTCGGCCAGCGGCCGGCAATGGTGATCGACCACTTTCGCCGCGTCGCCGACGCGTCGGACCTGCCGCTTGTCGCGTTCCAGTACCCGCTGCGCTCCGGCCAGGGCTATCCGCTCGACACGCTGTTGCAGCTCGTCGCTGCGGTGCCGACGATCCGCGCCATCAAGGACTGGACGCCGGACGTGCCGCTGCACGAGCGGCAGATCCGCACGCTCCAGGCGCTCGATCCGCCAGTCAACGTGCTGTCGACCAACAGCGCGTGGCTGCTGAGCTCGCTGGTCCTGGGCTGCAAGGGCTTGCTGTCGGGTTCGGGCAGCGTGATCGCCCACCTGCAGGCGCGATTGTGGCGCGCGGTGCAGGACAACGATCTGGCCGAGGCGCGCCGGATCAACGACCGCATCTGGCCGGTCGCCGAGGCGTTCTACGCCGACCCCTTCGTCGACATGCACAACCGCATGAAGGAGGCGCTGGTCCTGCTCGGCCGCCAGAAGCGCGCGGTCGTGCGACCGCCGCTGATGAAGCTCGGCGCGGCGGAGATCGCGCGCCTCAAGGCCGCGCTGATCGCCGCCGGCCTGCTGGAGCCCGGCACCCGCGATGCCGCGTGAGGCCGACGCTCTCGCGCTCCAGACGGGCGCGGCGGTCAGGCGCGCGGCGCGCGCCGGTGTCCTGCGCGGCGCCACCGCCGGCCTGGCGCCCGGCTACATCCAGGGCAACCTGGCCATCCTGCCGGCGCGCGACGCGGACGATTTCCGCCGTTTCTGTGCGCTCAATCCCAAGCCCTGCCCGCTGATCGGCGTCGGCGCACCGGGCGTGCCGACCGTGTCGGCGCTCGGCGCCGACCTCGATCTGCGCACCGACCTGCCCGGCTATCGCGTCTGGCGTGACGGCGCACTCGTCGACGAGCCGGACGACGTTCGCGGCTGGTGGCGCGACGACCTCACCGCCTTCGTCATCGGCTGCTCGTTCTCGTTCGAGGCCGCCCTGCTCGCCGCCGGCATACCGCTGCGGCACATCGCGCTCGGCTGCAACGTCGCGATGTACCGCACCAATATCGCCTGCGTTCCGGCCGGGCGATTTGCCGGCCCGATGGTCGTGTCGATGCGGCCGCTGCGTTCGCGCGACGTGGCCCGCGCGGTCGAGATCACCGGCCGTGTGCCCGGCGCCCACGGCGCACCCGTTCACGTTGGCGCGCCCGAGGCGATCGGCATCGCCGATCTGGCGCAACCCGATTACGGCGACGCGATCGCGCCCGCGCCGGACGAGGTGCCAGTATTCTGGGCCTGCGGCGTGACGCCCCAGGTTGCGATCGGCGTCGCGCGGCCCGATCTCGCCATCACGCATGCGCCGGGCAAGATGCTGGTGACCGATCTCGTCGCGGATCCGCTCGCCGTCTAGCGGTTGAGCCACCGCCGCATGAAGCCGAGCAGGCCCTGCGGCATGAAGATCACCATGGCGATGAAGATGATTCCCAGCGGGATCAGGTAGTACTCGGTGAAGAAGCGCGACAACACCTCGCGCAGCAGCAGGAAGAACGCGGCGCCGACGAGCGGCCCGACCAGCGTGCCGATGCCGCCCATGACGTTGTAGATGACCGTCTCGCCGGAGACCAGGAAGAAGACGAAATCGGGCGCGGCGAAATCGTTCTGTAGCGCATAGAGAACGCCGGCCAGGCCGGCGAACACGCCGGAAAGCATCACGGCCACCATCTTGTAGTGCTCGACATGGTAGCCGATTGCCCGCGTGCGGCCCTCGTTCTCGCGGATGGCCTGCAGCACCATGCCGAACGGCGAGCGCGTGATGCGCCGCAACACGAGATACGACACGGCGACCACGGCCAGGACGAACCAATGCATCGTGGTCGGCGTGAAGTGCACGACATAGAGCCCGGGAATGCCGAGCCCGGGGCGGGTGAAGGTGAGACCGTTCTCGCCGCCTGTCACGCTCGTCCAGGTGAAAATGATGACGTAGAAGATTTGTGAGAAAATCAGGGTCGTGATCGCGAAGTAGATGTCGCGCAGCCGGGTCGAGAAAAAGGCGACGAACCCTGCGACGAGCGCAGCGGCGACGAGGCCGAGCGCGATCGCCAGGAAAAGATTGGGCGGCGCGACCAAGAGCAGCGCGGCCGCCGCTCCGTAGACGCCGAGACCGAAAAACGCCGAGTGGCCGAACGAGATCAGGCCGGTATAGCCGATCAGGAGGTCCGACGACATCGCGAGCAAGCCCCAGATCAGGATTTCCGTCACGAAGTGCCGCCAGAAGGGCGGCAGCACCAGGGGCGCCGCGGCGAGCAGCGCCACGATCACCGCAAATCCGATCCAGAACAATCGCGTGTCGCGCTTGGTCATCTTGACACCGATCCGAAGAGTCCCGTAGGCCGGAACAACAGGGTGAGGATCAGCACGACGAACGAGACGATGATCGCCTGCGACGGGCTCACCCAGATCGAGGCGTAGCTTTCGAGCAGGCTGACGAGAATCGCGGCGGCGATCGATCCGCCGAAGCTGCCCATGCCGCCGACGACGACGACAATGAAGGCCTTGAGGACCCAGGGGAGCCCCATATACGGCTCGACGCCGACCAGGGGGCCGAACAGCACGCCGCTGGCCGCGGCCATGGCCGCGCCGATCGCGAACACGCCCGTGTGCACCCAGGGCACCGGAATCCCCATGGCCTGCGCCATCACGCGGTCCTGCGTCGTGGCGCGGATCCAGATCCCGTACCGGCCGAATTTGAGGAACAGCCAGAAGGCGCCGATGATCGCGGCCGACGCCGCGGCGATCACCAGCCGGTACCACGGGTATTCGAGATACAAGAGATGGAACTGGCCGGAGACCGGCTCGGCGATCTTGCGCGAGATCGGGCCGAACTGCCACAACGCGTAGTTCTGCAGCACCAGCGAGGCGCCGAAGGTCGCGAGGATCGTGGTGAGCGGGTCGCGCCCGATCAGCGGGCGGAGGGTGACGATCTGCAGCGCGGCGCCGATCAGCGCGACGACGAGCGAGGCGGTCGTCAGCGCCAGCAGGAAGCTGCCGGTCGACGCCAGCACGAGCACACCGATATAGGCGCCCAGCATGAACAGCTCGCCATGCGCGAAATTCACCACGTCCATGATGCCGAAGATCAGCGTGAGACCCGACGCCACCAGCGCCAGGATCATGCCGGTCACGATGCCGTTGACCGTCTGGACGACGATGAGATCCCAGGGAATCGCCACGGTTCAGACCCCCAAATACTGGTGGATGACGGGATCGTCGACGGTGAGGTCGGCCGTCGCCGCGTGATGGCGCGTCTCGCCCTTTTCCATGAAATAGACGCGCCGGCTGCACCCGAGCGTCAGCGCCACGTTCTGCTCGACCAGCAGAATCGCCACGCCCTCGCGATGGAGAATTTCGATGATGCGCGCGATCTGCGCGACCATGCGCGGCATCAGGCCTTCGGTCGGCTCGTCGAGCAGGATGATCTTCGGTTCGAGCATCATCGCCCTGGCGATGGCGAGCATCTGCTGCTCGCCGCCCGAGAGCGTGCCGCCGTGCTGGTTGCGCCGTTCGGCCAGAACCGGGAAGAGCTCGTACACTTTGTCGAGGAGTGCGCGCCGGCGGCTCTCGGTCATGCCCGCGCGATCGAGGCCGGTGCGCAAATTCTCCATGACCGTGAGCAGACGGAAGATGCGCCGATCCTCGGGCACATAGGCGATGCCGCTCCTTGCCAGCTTGTGCGCCGGCATCCCTGTCACCGGTTTGCCCTCGAAGAGAACGGTGCCCTGCTGGGCGTGGACAAGGCCCATGATGCTTTTGAGCGTCGTGCTCTTGCCGACGCCGTTGCGGCCGAGCAAGCCGACGACTTCGCTCCGTCCCACCTGAAGCGAAACCCCGTTGAGCACGTGGCTCTTGCCGTAATAGGCGTGGAGATCCTCGACCTTGACGATCGGATCCGCAGCTGCGTCAGGCGTTGTCATATCTTGAGATAGACTTCCTGGACCCTCGGATTGCGCTGGATTTCGGCAGGCGCGCCTTCAGCCAGCATCTGGCCGTAGTGCAGTACCGTGATGCGGTCGGCGAGCCCCATCACCACCTGCATGTCGTGCTCGACGATCAGGATGGTGAGGTCCTTGGCGATGCGGCGCACCAGCTCCACCGTGTCGCGGGTCTCGGCCGCGCTCATGCCGGCTGTCGGCTCGTCGAGGCACAGGAGCGTGGGTTTGGTGGCGAGCGCGATGCCGATCTCGAGATTGCGCTGCTCGCCATGCGACAGATTGGCGGCCAGCTCGTTCGCCTTCGTCAGCAGTCCGACCGCGTCGAGGACCGCTTCCGCCGCTTCGATCAGGTCGTGGTACGCGCGGTAGTGCCTGAGCATGCTCCAGCGGTGGCGGCGCGACTGGGCGGCGATACGGACGTTCTCGAGGGTGGTCACGTTCGGGAGGATGTTGGTGATCTGGTAGGACCGCGCGATGCCCTTTTGCGAGACGCGGTCCGGACCCAGGCCGGTGATGTCGTCGCCGCCGAACAGGATCCGTCCCGCGGTCGGCCGCAGGACGCCCGTCAGGCAATTGAAGAACGTGCTCTTGCCGGCGCCGTTCGGCCCGATGACGGCGCGCAACTCGCCGCGCTGCAGCTCGAAATTGACGCCGTTCAAGGCCGTCAGACCGTCGAAACGGACGGTCAGGTCCTCCGTGCGGAGGACAGGCGTTGCTGTAGCCCCTCGGCCGCCAACGGCCGAGGGGCGCACGTCCGGTAAAGAGCTCACAATCAACGACGACTTAGGCAGGCATCTTGCACGTCGGCGGATACACGGTCTTGTCGGCCGGCACCGCCTCGATGAGGTGATACTTGCCGCCTTTGATCTGGTAGATGAACTCGGTCAAGAAGGCCTGGTGGTCTTCCTTGCGCAGGAATTTGTCGCCCTGCGGGAAGTCGTCGCTCAGTTTCATGTGCATGCCTTCGAGCGCCGCGATCAGCTTGTCCGAATCCTTGCGGCCGGTGAAGCCGGACTTCTCCATGCCCAGCTTGAGGCAATTCATCGCCTCGTAGTTGGACTGCACGTAACGGTCGGGGACCGGCGCCTGCGGCGCAACCGTCTTGAGCCGCTTGGCCGCTTCGGCGAAGAAGCGCCGGTTATAGGGGTTGTCGAGGGGCCCCTGGAAAACCGGAATGTAACGGTCGATGCCGTAGAAGCCCTCGATCTTGTTGCCGAGCGCGGGCAGATTGCTCGGCACGGCGATCGCACCGTCGCCTGCGAACTTGTACTTCTTGGTAAGACCCAGATCGTAGGCCTGGTTACCCAGCGTCACGCCGTCTTTGCCGAAGAAAATGCCGAACAGGCCGTCGAAATTGCCCGTGATCTTGGATAGGAACGGCGTCATGTCGGCGGTGCCGATCGGAATGCCCGTGGTGCCGACGACCTCACCGCCGTGCTTCTTGATCGCGGCCGCGTAGGCGTCGCGCGTCGACTGGCCCCACGAGTAATCGGCAAAGGTGATGTGCCACCGCTTGCCGAGCTTGACCAGTTCGGCGCCGAACGCCACCGCCTGCGCGGGCGCGGCGTCGAACGGACGGAACGTGTATTTGTTGCAGGCGCTGCCGGTGATGGTGGTGTCCAGGCAGACGCTTATCATGTTGACGATCTTGTTCTCCTTCCACACCGGCATGCAGGCGAGGCAGACGTTGGACAGGAATCCGCCGCACGAGACGTCGACCTCGTACTCCTCCACCAGCTTCTGCGCCTGGCGGCGGCCGACATCGGGCTTCGATTCAGTATCCTCGATGATCAGCTGGACCGGCCGGCCATGGATGCCGCCCGCCTTGTTGATCCGATCCACGGCCATCTGCAGGCCGACGATGGCGGTCTTGCCGCCCGGCGCCGCCGGCCCTGTCAATGGCTGCAGCGAGCCGACCTTGAACGGCTTCTCCGCCCCGAATGCCGCGCGCCAGGGCGCCGGCACCAGCATAGTCGCGCCCAAAATGCCGCCGCCCCATCCGACGAGGCGACGGCGCGTCACCTTGCCGCTGTACCAGAAGTCTTCGTTATCGTCGTTCCACGTTTTGGTCATTGTGACCTCCCTCCCAAGACGTTTGCGTCATCGTCCTCATCCGGTTCGCACCGGCCGTCACGTCCTTTGATTCATCCGGCTGCCTTGACACGGGTCTCGCGCTCGCCCTTGTGCCCGAACTCCTCGGAAAGCCGGTCGGCCGCCGCGCGAACCGCGCGCGCGCGGTTGTGCAAAGCATGGTTCGACAGGCGCCAGACCGGTCCCGACAGTCCGATGGCGCCGACGACCTGGCCGGTGAAGTCGCGTACGGGCAGGGCCACGCAGCGCACCTCGGCGTCGAATTCGCCGTTGTCGAACGCGATGCCGGTGCGCCGCGCCTCCGCGATCTCGCGCCGCAGCACGCCGGCGTCGGTGATCGATTTCGGCGTATAGGCCTTGAGCTCGACCCGCGCGAGGAAGCGCTCGACTTGCTCCGCCGGCAGGCCCGCCAGAATCGCCTTGCCGAGCGCCGTGCAATGCGCCGGCCGCACGACGCCCGCGCGATCGATCAGCTGGAATGCGCCGGTGCCGGCGGTGCGCGCAAGCACCATCACCGAATCGCCCATGCGAACGGCGAAGTGCGCGCTCTCGCCGGTCGTGCGCGACAGCTCCTCGAGAACGGGCGTCGCCAAACTGGTCATCTCGATTTCGTCGAGCGCGCCGGCGGCCAGCGCGAACAGCGGCCGGCCGATGCGATAGCGCTTGCTGTCCTTGAGCTGCCGTACGTAGCCGAGCGAGACCAGCGTCCGCACGAGATGAAACGCCGTGCTGCTGTGCAGGCCGACGCGCCGACTCAGCTCGGCAAGGCCGAGGCCCTCGCGATTCCGCGCGATTTCTTCCAGAATCGCGAACGCGCGGCCGATCGATTGCACGCCGCCGCGCTGCCGGTCCTCGGCATCCCGCTCGACGACATCGGCGTGGCCCGCGGATCGCAGGCCCGGTGTTGCGGCAACGGCGGCAGCGGACTTCGAGCGCGATCGCACGTCAGGTCCCTCTCGTTGGCGACGACGGGTCGTCATCGCTCGCCGGCGACGTCACGACGATGAAGACCAGATCGGTCAGCCCGGAATTGTAGATCGCGTGCTCGATTCCGGGCGGAATGAAGATCACGTCGTGGCGGCGTACGACGCGCCGCTTGCCGTCGATCTCCATCGTGCCCTCGCCTTCGAGCACGTGATAGACCTGCTCCTGCACCTTGTGCCGATGCGGCGCCACATAGGCCATCGGCTGATAGCACGAAATCCTGTGGTCGATATGGACCGCGCCCTTGTTCTCCGGCATGACCAGGGGCTTCGACAGCGCGCCGCCGAAATGGTCGGGGAATTGCCGCCAGGGCACCTCGGCGATGTTCTCGATGCTGGCGCGGCGTTGCCGCGATTTCCGCGCCGGCTTTGCCATTGTCTTAGTCTTCCGCGCCGCCATCGTTCAGTCCTCGCCCGCCGGTGCGGCAACGTGGGGCTTGCCGAAGACCGGCTCCTTGTGGGGCGTCGGCGGCAGCGCCCAAGTCCCGATCGCCGGCGGCCGGACGTTGGCGTCGACGTGAACATCGATCAGGTACGGCTTGTTCGCCTTGATCGCGTGCTCGAGCGCGCCCTTGAAATCCTGCGACTTGGTCACCGTGACGCCGTCGACGCCGCAGGCGCGCGCCCAGGCGGCGAAATCGGGATTGTACGGTCGGTTGTTGGCGCCGCGATAGAACGCGGTGCCGAGTTCGCGGCCGTCGAAGAAGCCGTACTGGATGTCGCGGATCGCAGCCCAGGCGAAGTTGTTCCACACCACCCAGATGCAAGGAATGTCGTGCTCGACGGCCGTGCACAGCACGTGCGGCACCATGGTGAAGCCGCCGTCGCCGCAGACCGCGACGCAGGGCCGATCGGGCGCCGCGAGCTTGGCACCGAGGATGGCGCTCGGCCCGAAGCCCATGCCCGAGAAACCCCAGGTGTTGAGCATGGTCTGCGGCCGCCGCGCCTCCCAGAACTGCATGTACCAGTTGTGATGCACGCCGGAGTCGAGCGAGAGGATGGCATCGTCGGGCAGCACGGCACGGCAATCGGCGACGATGCGCTCGGGACGGATCGGCGTCGCGTGAATGTCGAAATTCGGCCGGACATAGGCCTCCCACTCGCTTTTCCATTGCGCGATCTGGGAATGCCAGGGCTTGAGGCGGCCGCCTTTCGGCACTTTGCGCCGCGCGATTTCGGCGATGAGCTGTTCGACGAAGGTGCGCGCGTCGGCCAGAACGGCGAGATCCGGCGTGTAGTTGCGGCCGAGCTCCGCATGATCGACGTCGACATGGACCAGCTTCGCCGCCGGGAAATTCCACGAATAACCGGGCAGCCACGACGACGACGAACGGTCGTCGAAACGCGCGCCGATCGCGAGGACGAGGTCCGCATGGCGCCCGACCTGATTCGCCGGGAACGTGCCGTTGCGGCCGATGAATCCCAACGACAGCGGATCGCGCATGTCGAGGCACCCCATGCCGTTGGGCGAGCTCAAGACGGGAATGCCGAGCCAGTGGACGAGCTCGATCAGCTCCGCGCTTGCCTCCGCCAGCGTCACGCCGTGGCCGATGAAGATCGCCGGCCGGGTCGCCGCGAGGATCATGTCGGCGGCGCGCGCCACGTCCTCGGGCGACGCGCCGCTGCGCCGGACGTTGAACCCGCCGCTCGCAGGCTCGAGCGCGAGCTCGGCCTCCTCCTGGAACAGGTTGAAGGGCACGTCGACGTTCACCGGGCCCGGCCGGCCGCTATTCATGGTGATCGCCGCCTGACGCAGCGCCAGCGGCAGCATCTCGACCCGCGTCGGCTGGAAGCTGCGCTTCACCACCGGCCGGACGACGTTGGGAAAGTCGGCCTGATTGTGCCGATTCAGCTCCTGAAACGGCCCGCGATTGAACTGCGACGTCGGCACGTTGGCGGTGATCGCCAGCAACGCCGAAGAATCGGCCTGCGCGACCGCGAGCGACATGACCAGATTGGACGAGCCCGGCCCGCACGAGGTGAGCGTCGCGACGGCCTCGTGCTTGACCCGGAAATAGCCGTCCGCCATGTGGCCGGCGGTCTGCTCGTGGCGCGGCGACACCAGTTTGACCTTGTCGCGCACGTCGTAGAGCGCGTCGAGCATGCCGACGTTGCCGTGACCGCAGATGCCGAAGAGATAAGGAATCTTTTCGCGGATCAGGAACTCGGCGATGAGTTCCCCGCCTTTCATGCGGGCCATCGACTGGCATCCTCCCGCGGCGCTTTTTGCGCCCATCGATCGCAGCGTTGCGCCGCCGCGACCGGTTCTGCGGTTATAGGTTTCAACAATATCGTATGTCAACCGACATTGTCGCAAACCCTTGGCCGTGGCCCGTCGCGGCCGGACGCGTCAGCGCCAGTCGAGGCCGATGTCGAGCGCGGTGACGCTGTGCGTGAGCCAGCCACTCGACAGCAGGTCGACGCCGGTCGCGGCGACTGCCGGTGCAGTCTCCGGCGTGATGCGGCCGGACGCCTCGGTGACGAGCCGGCCGCCGACAAGAGCGACGGCGCTACGCAGCTCGTCGAGGCTCATGTTGTCGAGCAGCACGGCATCGACCGGCAGACGCAACGCCTCCTCGAGCTGCGGCAGGGTGTCGACCTCGATCTCGATCTTGACGAGATGACCGATGGCGGCGCGGGCGCGGCTGACCGCCGCTTCGAGGCCGCCGGCCGCGGCGACGTGATTGTCCTTGATGAGCACGCCGTCATCGAGGCCAAAGCGGTGATTGAACCCGCCGCCGACCCGCACGGCGTATTTCTGCAAGGCCCGCAGGCCCGGCATCGTCTTGCGCGTGCAAACCAGCCGCGCGCGGTGACCCTCGATCGACTGCACGATCGCCGCAGCCGACGACGCGATGCCGCTCAGATGGCAGATGAAGTTGAGCGCCACGCGCTCGGCCGAAAGAATGCCGCGCGTCGGACCGGAAATCGTCGCGATGATCTCGCCGCCGCCAACGGCGCTGCCATCCGGTCGAGCGATTTCGGCCGTGAGCGCGGGCTCGATCAGGCGGAAAGCCATGAGCGCGCAATCAAGTCCCGCAATCACGCCCGATTGCCGCGCCACCAGCGCGGTCTCGGCGCGGGCGTCGCGCGGCACGACGGCGTCCGTCGTGATGTCGCCGGCGCGGCCGAGATCCTCGAGCAGCGCCGCGCGCACCAGGGGCTCGATCATGATCGCAGGCAGCGGCGGAACCGTCATGGACTCACGCCTCCGACAAGACGCGGTTGTCGACAACGGCAAGCGCGGCGCGCTCCACATCCGCGAGCCGCAGGAGCGAGCGGCGGGCTGCCTCGGGCGACGCGGCCGGAAAATCGGACCGATAATGACTGCCGCGGCTCTCTGCGCGCTCCAACGCGCCCACCGCGACGAAGAGTCCCGCGAGGGCGGGATCGGCCTGCGGTCTCCGGGCGAAGGCGAGCGGCGCCAGCCCGGCGATTGCCGCGGCCAGTCCGGCCCGATCGCGCAACACGCCGACGTGCTCAGCCATGATCCGGCGTACGCGCTCGGCCCGTGCCGGCGCGGGAAGCGAGAAAGCGCCGGATGTCCGCTTGTGCGGCAACCGTGGAGTCGCTCGCGCGACGGATTCCGCCACCGACCGGCTGCACACGCAGGCTTCGAGCAACGAGTTGCTGGCCAGGCGATTGGCGCCGTGCAGGCCCGTCGCCGCAGCCTCGCCGACCGCCCACAATCCGGCTATCGAGCTCCGTCCCGCCGCGTCGACCGCGATGCCGCCCATGTGATAGTGCGCGGCCGCACGAACCGGGATCGGCTCGACGGTGGGATCGACGCCGGCGGCGCGACAGGCGGCGGCGATGCCTGGGAAGCGGCCGTCAAAGCCGCGGCCGAGCGCGTGACGCGCGTCGAGGAAAACGCGGTGGCCGGCGGCGCACGCCCGCCACACCGCGCGCGCGACGATGTCGCGCGGCTCGAGCTCGGCACGCGGGTATTCGGCCATGATCCGTCGTCCCGCGTCGTCGACGAGTAGCGCGCCCTCGCCGCGCACCGCTTCGCTGACCAGCGGCATCGGATCCAAACCGACATCGAGCGCCGTCGGATGGAACTGCACGAATTCCGCGTCGGCGAGCGCGGCGCCGGCGCGGGCGGCCAGCGCCAGGCCCTGACCCGTGGCCGCGAGCGGATTGGTCGTCTCGCGATAGAGTCCGCCGATGCCGCCGGTCGCGATCACCACGCGCGTCGTCGGCAGGACCAGCGTCTCGTCCCCCGCGGCGGCAAGCACGCCCGCGACCGCGCCATCCTCGACGATCAGCCGGCGCGCATCGACGTGTTCGAGCACGGTGATCGACGGCGTCCGCCGCGCCGCCGCGATCAGCGCCGCCGTGATTGTCCGCCCGGTCCCGTCGCCCGCCGCATGCACGATCCGGCGTCGGCTATGCGCCGCTTCGAGCCCGAGCTTGTAGCGACCGCCGGGCAGCCGATCGAAGATGACGCCGCGGCGAAGGAGTTCCGCGAGCGCCGTGGGACCGCCGGCCGTGATCGTCCGCACTGCCGCGGGCTCGCACAATCCGTCCCCGGCAGCGAGCGTGTCGGCGGCATGGCGCTCGGCATCGTCGTCGTCGCCCACCGCGACCGCGACGCCGCCTTGCGCCCAGGCGCTCGCGCAACCTGAACCAAGGGGCGCCTTCGCCAGGACGATGACCGGCTCCGGAGCGAGATAGAGGGCCGTCATCAGGCCGGCAATCCCGGCACCGACGATCACCGGGCGATCGGCGAAGGTCTGCGCGATCAAATCCATGCGCTACACCGCCAGCATGCGCTCGACGGCGCGCCGCGCGGGCGCGGCGATGCGCGCATCGATGGTCACTTCGTGCGTCATGGTTTCGAGCGCATGACGGATATTCGACAGGCTGATGCGCTTCATGTGCGGACAGAGATTGCACGGCCGCACGAACGCCGTTTCCGGATGATCGAGCGCGACGTTGTCGCTCATCGAGCATTCTGTCAGCAGCACGACCCGCGCCGGATGCCGCGTCGCGACGTAATCCGACATCGCCGCCGTCGAGCCGGCGAAATCGGCGGCGGCGACGACGTCGGGCGGGCACTCGGGATGGGCCAGCACGACGATGGCGGGATGCTGCGCGCGCAGCGCGCGGACCTCCGCGGCGGTGAAACGCTCGTGCACCTCGCAATGCCCGCGCCAGGCGATGATCTCGACCTCGGTCTCGGCCGCGACGTTCCGGGCCAGGTACTCGTCCGGCAGCATGATGACGCGCGGCGCGCCGAGCGATTCGACGATCCGTTTCGCATTGCCCGACGTGCAGCAGATGTCGGATGCGGCCTTCACCGCCGCCGACGTATTGACGTAACTGACCACCGGCACGCCGGGATACCGCTGGCGCAGCAGGGCGACATCGGCGGCGGTGATCGACTCGGCGAGCGAGCAGCCGGCGTGAAGATCCGGGATGAGCACCATCTTGCCCGGATTCAGCAGCTTGGCCGTCTCGGCCATGAAATGCACGCCGGCGAGGACGATGACGCGCGCGTCCGTCTTCGCCGCCTCGCGCGCCAGCGCAAGGCTGTCGCCGGTGATGTCGGCGACGCAATGGAAGATCTCCGGCGTCTGGTAATTATGCGCGAGGATGACGGCGTCGCGCGCCTCCTTCAGCGCCAGGATCGCGGCGATGTCGTCGACGAAGACCGGCCATTCGATCGGCGGGATCGCGGGCCGGACGCGTTCGTAAAGCTGCTCGAGCATCGCGGTGTCAGGCATGTTATACTCTTTCTGAGCATTTCAAGCGTCGAAGAAAACGGGCGCGAGCGCCCGTCACCACACTTATGCTATGTTTGACCATAATGCCTGTCAAGACCGCGCGGTGAGGGCATAGGCGGATGGCGCGACCCGGTCTCCTACGCGACGACGCGAATGCGGCGCCCGACGAGCCGCTGGTCGTCGACCTGACGGCGGTCATCGTCGCGGTGACCGCCGACGAGCCGCGCGTGCTCGCGTTGCACGGCGGCGATTCCCTGCCCTCGGGTCCGCTGCAATCCCGCCATCGCACCCTGCAGAGCGGCGTGCGCGCCTGGGTCGAGGACCAGACCGGCCACGCCCTCGGCTATATCGAACAGCTCTATACCTTCGCCGATCGCGAGCGCACGCGCGAGACGGCGATCGAGCGGCGGATTTCGATCAGCTATCTCGGCCTGACGCGCGAACGCAGAGGTGGCGACGAAGCTGATGCCGCCTGGCACGACTGGTATCGTTATTTTCCGTGGGAGGATTGGCGGCGCGGACCGCCGCCGGTGATTGCGAGAACGATCGTGCCGCGCCTGCGCGCCTGGGCCCGGCAAGCGTCAGCGTCGCTGAATCGCGAGCGACGCGAACGCGTCGACGTCGCGTTTGCCGGACAAGAGCGCGGCTGGAACGAGGAGCTCGTGCTGCAGCGCTACGAGCTGTTGTGGGAGGCCGAGCTCGTGCCGGAAGCGGACAACGCTCATCGAGTTGCCGACGCGGTGATGGGCAAGCCGATGACGCACGATCATCGTCGCATTCTGGCCACCGGCATCGCGCGGCTGCGCGCCAAGATCAAATACCGGCCTGTGGTCTTCGAGCTGATGCCGGCGCGCTTCACGTTGTTCCAGCTCCAGCGCGCGGTCGAGGCCCTCGCCGGCCGGCGGCTGCACAAGCAGAACTTCCGCCGCTTCATCGAGCAGCAGGGACTGGTCGAGGAAACCGGCACGCTCGCGACCGCGACCGGCGGCCGGCCGGCCAAGTTGTTCCGCTTCCGGCGCGAGGTCGTGGCCGAGCGCACCGCCGCCGGCACCAAGCTGCCGCTCTATCGGTCGGGCTGAGGGCGCGCGGCGCCATTAATCGCGCATTAGCCATAACGCGCCCGCCGGATTTCGCGGCCCTACGGGCCAATATCGGCGGTCCCTCTTAACCATGACCGGCTGCCACGCCGCGCCCGGACCCGGCCAATAACGCCAAATTTACGCTCCGGCGCTTAGGTTTGCGGCGGCGCGCGCCCGTTGCGCGCAGGGGGTATTTCTTCGCGCGATGGTTCACGTCCTGCAAAGCGACTGCGACAGCGGTGCGGCCGAAGCCGCTGCCGGCCGCGAGTCGCTCGCCAAGAAGACGGTGCGCGGCGCGGGTTGGATGGTGACCTGGCGCGTCGTGACCCGCACGCTCGGCGCGCTCAGCACATTCATACTCGCGCGCCTGCTCTCACCGATGGATTTCGGCCTCGTCGCGCTCGCCGGCGCGTTCGCGCGCGCGATCGACGCCATGGCGACGCTCGGCATCCAGGACGTCATGCTGCGCGAGAAGAATCCGGACGAGGCCTATTACAGCACCGGCTTCACCCTCGGCCTCATACGGACGGGCGCGGCCGCGCTCGTCATCGTCACCGCCGCGTATCCGGTCGGCCGGTTCTTCGGCGACCAGCGCCTCAGCGTCATTCTGCTGATCCTCGGTCCGCTGCTCGTCCTCGAGAGCTGCGAGAATGTCGGCGCGCTCGATTTCCGCCGGCAATTCCGCTTCGATCGCGACTTCGTCCTATTCGTGATGCCGCGCGTCGCGTCGGTCGTCGCCACGATCGCGACGGCGCTCGCGACCCACAGCTACTGGGCGTTGGTCGTCGGCATTGTCGTTCAGCGGGTCTTACGCGTCACGCTCAGTTACGCAATGCATCCGTTCCGCCCGCGCCTGACGCTCGTCGACTGGCGGCGCCTGCTGGGTCTGTCGTCGTGGATTTGGGGCACCAGCGTCGCCGGTTTCTGTCGCGAGCGCGCCGACTCGTTCATCGTCGGCCGCCTGATGAACACGAGCGCGGTCGGTCTGTTCTCCGCCTCGCTCGAGGTCGCGCTCCTGCCGATCAGCGAATTCGTCGAGCCGGTCGGCCGCGCCCTCTACGCCGGTTTGTCGGCGATCCACCACAGCGGCCACGGCACGTCCGACACGCTCGCCAAGGCGATGGCCACGACGCTGTACATCGTCCTGCCGGCGGGCGTCGGCATCTCGCTGGTCGCGGCGCCGCTCATCCGCGTCACGCTCGGTCCGGCGTGGCTCGCCGGCGTTCCGCTGGTGGCGATCGTCGGACCGTTCGCGGCGTTTTCAGTCATTATCAACATCGGCACGCTGGGCGTGATGGCGATCGGCAATCCGAAGATCACCACCTTCACCACCGCCGCGATGGCGCTGCTGCGCGTTCCGCTGCTGTTCGTCGGCGTCATGTTCGGCGGCCTTCAGGGGCTCGCCTGGGCCACCGGCTGCGCGCTGGTGGTCGAAAGCGCGATCTATCTCGTCGTCCTGAGCCGGGTCACCGGCTTCCGCTTCGGCGTGCTCATCAGCGAAAGCTGGCGCTGTGCGGCCGCTACGGCCGGCATGGTTCTCGTCTTGGCGCGTCTCGGCTTCGCCTGGAGCCCGGCCGCCGCCACGATATCGGGCGCACTGGCACAGATCGGGGTCGCCGCGGCGTGCGGCATCGTCGCTTACGCCGCGCTGCTGACGATGCTGTGGCTGATCGCCGGTTGCGCCGAGGGGCCCGAATCCGTGCTCCTGCGCACCGTTGCCCGCCGGCTGCCGCTCCTCGCCCTCGGACGGCGTGCCACATGACCCGCGGCCGCATAGCATCCGCGCCGCAACCCGACCGGCTTCCGGCCGCGACGCCGCCGCAGCTCCTCGTCTTCATCGACACCGAGGAGGAGTTCGATTGGCAGCGGAGCTTCTCGAGCGACGCCCGCGGCGTCACCGCGATGAAGCACCAATGGCGGGCGCAGACGATCTTCGATCGCTATGGCGTCAAGCCCGCCTATCTCGTCGATTATCCGGTCGCGGTGCAGCCCGACGGCTATCAACCGCTGCGCGACTTCCTTGCCGATGGCCGTTGCGAGATCGGCGCGCATCTTCATCCCTGGGTGACGCCGCCGGTCGAAGAAGAGGTCGGCGAGCGGCACTCCTTCGCGTGCAATCTGCCGCGCGACCTGGAACGCCGGAAGCTCGTCATTCTCAAGGAGACGATCGAGCGCAATCTTGGCGTCGCGCCGACCATCTACCGCGCGGGCCGATACGGTGCCGACGCCGAAACGCGCGCGTTGCTCGACGAACTTGGTTTCGCGATCGATTCCAGCGTGCTGCCGTGGACTGATCTGCGGCAAATGTCAGGACCGGATTTCCGCCATTGCTCGCCCGATCCGTTCTGGTTCGGCAGCGGCGACCGCCTGCTCGAGATTCCGCTGACGACCGGCTTCCTCGGCTTGCTGCACCGCTTCGGCGAAGACGTCTTCCCGTGGATCGGCGGCACGCGTGGCGTGCGGCTGCGAGCGACCGCGATTTGCGCGCGCGCGCGGCTGCTCGATCGCATCCGGCTCAGCCCCGAAGGCGTGACCGTCACCGAGGCGAAGCGCCTGACGCGCGCCCTGGTCCGCCGCGGCGAACAGACGGTCTTCGTCATCAGCTATCACAGCCCGTCGCTCGGTGTCGGCCATACGCCCTATGTCCGCACGCGTCGCGATCTCGAGCACTTCCTCGCCTGGCTCGACGACTACCTTGAGTTTTTCATGGGCGAGATCGGCGGCCGTCCCGCTTCGGCGCACGGCATCTATCGCGCGATGTGCGCGGCACAAGGCCGGACACCGCCGCACGCGACGCAGCCGCCCGGCGAATTGCGCCGGGCGGCCGGTTGACCGACGGTCGGGCTTACGACCGCGTGAACGGTTCCCGGAAGCGAAGGTCGGAACGTCGACCGAACCCCAATCCGCGCAGCACGAGGCTCGCGGCATTGAGCACGGCGGCGATGACGACCAGCACGACCAGGTTCAACGCGAACCAGAGAACATTAACCATGGACGGACCTTTCCCAGCGTTGCTTTTTGACGGCTTCTGCTCCTCGTTCAGCAACCGCCGTGCCAGAGAAAAATCGCCAGGGATCGGCTGGGTTTGCCGCCGTTCGGGCGTCACGCCCAACCGGCGTTGTCAGAGTTTCCGACGGCCGGCGGCCCCTGCCGGCGGGAAACCGGCGCTTTACCATTCGGGTGCTATAGAGGCCGGTCGGATGACGCCGCCGGACCGGCGCGCCGCGCCGGCGACGCGGCTGATGAGCGAACCATGAAAAAGGCTTTGGTCCTTTCGAGCGTCTCGAGGACCGTTCTGGCCGCGATCCGGTCGCTCGGCCGGGGCCACGTCGAGGTGCACAGCGCGTGGACACGCCCGCACTGCGTGTCGCTGCGCTCGCGCTACGTGCGCACAACGCACGACCTGCCGCCTTACACCGACGCCGATCTGAGCTGGAAGACGGCGCTCTGCGACCTGATGCGTCGCGAGCGCTTCGATCTCGTCATCCCCTGCACCGACATCGACACGCTCGCGCTGCATCGCCATCGCGCCGATCTCGAGCGCTGCGGCCGCGTCTACACGCCGAACGACGAAGCGGTCGCCGTGCTGTTCGACAAGCACCGCACCAACGAGTTGGCGCGCTCCGCCGGCGTGCGCATGCCGTGCGAGATCGTCATCACGGACGCGGCCGGCGCGCGCGATGCCTGGCGGCAATTCGGCGCGCCGCTCGTGCTCAAGCCGCGGCGCACGTTCGATCACCCGACCCAGGGCCTCGCCGTGCGCAAAGCCCACAGCGAGGCTGAGCTTTTCCGCATCCTGCCGAACTTTCTCGCGCACGGACCGGTCGCCGCGCAGCAGAACTTCATCGGCCACGGTGCCGGCGTCGAATTGCTGCTCGATGGCGGCGAACCCCTGCTCGCCTTCCAGCACGTTCGCGTCCACGAGCCGCTCGAAGGCGGCCAGAGTGCCTATCGCAAGAGTGTGCCGCTGTCGCCCGAGCTGCTCGATGCGGCGCTCCGGATTCTGCGGCCGTTGCGCTACACCGGCGTGGCGATGGTCGAGTTCAAGCTCAATCCATCCACCGGCGATTGGATCTTCGTCGAGGTGAACGCGCGGTTTTGGGGTTCGCTGCCGTTGAGCGTCGCGGCCGGCGCCGATTTTCCGTTGGCGCTGTTCGAATTCCTGACCGTCGGACGGCGCGATTTCCCACAGCATTATCGTACCGGCATCTTCGCGCGCAACCTGCCGCTCGACCTCGAATGGCAGATCGCCAACCTGCGTGCTGATCGCAGCGATCCGACGCTCGCGACCAAGAAACTACCTGCCGTCATCGGCGAGACGATCGCTAATATTCTGACTCTGCGCGAGCGCTGGGACAGCCTCACGCTCGACGATCCGGCGCCCGGCATCGCCGAAATCCGCGGCTTGGCGCAGCGCGCTTTTGCCAAACTGACGCGGTCGCATCGCGCCCTCGACGCGGAGGCGGCGTGACCGCCATGGCCGACACTGCGATCCCGCTTCCGCGTGCTCCGGCGGACGCTCCGTCACGTGGGCAGGACGACGACGCGACGCGACGCATCGGCAAGGACGCGCAGCTGACGATCGTCGTCGAGCGCGACGTTGCGGGCCTCGAGCGCCATCTCCAGGCCTGGGAAGACCTGTCGACCAGCGCACTCGAACCCAACGTCTTCTACGAGCCGTGGATGCTGCTGCCGGCGCTGCGCCATCTGCGCGGCGGAGCGGACCTCGTGTTCGTCCTGGTCTATGCGCAGGCGCTGACGCCGTCCGCCGAGCCGCCCGTACTGTGCGGCTTCTTCCCGTTCGAGCGGCAGGGTCACTACAAGAACCTGCCGTTCAGCGCGCTGCGCCTCTGGAAGCATCTCCACTGCTTTCTTTGCAGTCCGCTCGTCCGCGGTGAGACCGCTCAGGCCTGCTTCCAGGCCGTGTTCGATTGGGCGGCCGCCGATCCGCGCGGCTCGATCCTGATCGAATTCGGCGGCGTTGCCGGCGATGGCCCGCTGTGGAAGGCGTTCGTCGAGTTTCTCGAGGAGCGCCGCGACCCGACCCTGATGCTCGAATGCAGCGCCCGGGCGCTGTTGCGGCCGCGCGCCGATGCGAAGGCCTATCTCGACGAGGCGCTGTCGACCAAGAAACGGCGCACGCTCCGCCAGCAGGAAAGCGCCCTCGGACGGCAAGGCACGCTTGCGCACACGGTGCTCGCCGGCGACGGCGATGTCGCCGCCTGGACCGACGATTTCCTGCGCCTCGAAGCGAGCGGCTGGAAGGGCCGCGAGGGCACGGCATTGTCGTGCAATCCGGCGCAAAAGCAGTTCTTCGCCGAAACTCTCCGCGAGGCGTTCCGCCGCGGCCGGCTGATGATGCTGGCGCTCTCGCTCGACGGCCGGCCGGTCGCCCAGCTCTGCAACTTCCTCTGCCGCAACGGCTCGTTCGCGTTCAAGGTCGCCTTCGACGAAGCCTATGCGCGCTTCTCGCCCGGCGTGCTCCTGGAGCTCGCGAACATCGAGGAGGTCCACCGTCATCGGTGGATCCGCTGGATGGATTCCTGCTCGTCGCCGGGACCCGCCCTGACGAAACAGATTTGGCTCGACCGCCGCATCATCCAGACGATTCTCGCCACGTCCGGCCGTTCGCCGGGTCCCTTCCTGATCTCGGTCCTGCCGTTCATGCAGTGGACGTTCCACAAGCTCGAAACGCTGTTCCGGCGCAGTCCCCAGTGACGCGGTTGAGGACGCCGTGACGCCGCGCAGCAATCTTCAATCGGTCGTTCCGACGGAGACCGCAGCGACCGGTGCGGACCGGACCGGACAGCCCCTGGCGTCGGAGCGCGCGTTCTACGCGGATTATGCCTGGTCGCTCAATCCGCTCTGCACCGTTGGCGATGTCGCTCGCCATCTGAGCGGCGAGCTGTCGCGGCTCGCTGCGCCGATCGATCCATGGCAGCGCGACGAGCTGATGATCAACGTCTTCCTGTTGGCCGGCGCGCTCCTGACCGCCGTCGAAGACGCGCTGCACGGTCCGGTCTTGCGCGTTCCCCATCGCCTCGAACGGCTACCCGGCGTGCGCCAAAGTGTCCGCGCGCTGGCAGCTGCGATGGCCGCGAGCCGCACCAGCCAAAACCGGTACCTGCAGCGCTGGCGCGACGATTGGCAGACCGCCCTTGCCGGCTTTTTGCGGTTGATCGCGGCCGAAACGCCCGCCGATAGGAGCGAGATCGCCTTGGCCGCTGGCGGCCTGGCCGCGATCCTGACCGACCCGCTGCCGGACCGGCTGCGGGCCGAGCTGATTCGCATCCCGTCGGCTTTCCGCAAGCAGGATCTGACGCATTTCGATGTCCTCGAGCTGGCGGACCGCTTTGCCGCCGCGCATTCCGGCCGGGCGCAGCCGGTCTTGGTCGTCGGCCTGCGCACTGCCGGCGTCTACTTTGCCGCGCTCATGCGCGCCCGGCTGGAAGCGCACGGCTTTACCCGGGTTGCCGTCTTGACCATGCGTCCGAACAAGGGCCTTGCGGCTGACGAGGCGCGGCCGCTGCGGGAATTCGCCCGCACGGGTTACCACGCCGCGCTGATCGACGATCCGCCGTTCAGCGGCGACACCATCGGCATCGCAGTCCAGGCGCTGCGCCACGCCGGCTTCGGCGCCGATGCGCGCACCGTGCTTTTCCCGGTTCATCCGCTGCGGCGCGATTGGCGCGAGCACAAGGAAGCGGTGGCGTTCTCTCGCGAGACCATCATCACCTTGATGCCCGAGGAATGGCACAAGGCGCGACTGCTGGCTGCCGACGATGCCGTTGCGGTGCGGCTGGCCGAATATTTCGGCGCGCAGGGCTATCGCGGCGCGACCGTGATCGAGCATCATGCCGCGGCTGCGTTCAATGCCGAGCTCGACTATCGCTCTGGCGATTGCCGGCGGCATCGGCTCAAGCGGGTCTATGCCGTCCGCCTTGAGACCGTCTGCGGCGCTGGCGAGATTCGCCATGTCTTCGCCAAGAGCGTCGGCTGGGGCTGGCTCGGCTATGCCGCGTTCCTCGTTGCCGATCGCCTGGCCGGCCGCGTGACGCCGCTGCTCGGCCTGCGCGACGGCATTCTCTATACCGAGTGGTTGCCGCAAACCGCGCAGGTTAATGCCGCCAACGTGCCGCGCTCCGCGTGGGTCGCGACCGCGGCGGCTTATGTGGCGGAGCGCGCCGAACGCCTGCCAGTCACGGCTTCGGCCGCGCCGGAGGCGCAGCACGAAGGCCTGGCGCTGCTTGCCGATACGCTGTCCGCCGCCTATGGCTCTGGTGTCGGCGGACTGATGGCCGAGCCGTTGCGCCGCCGCATCGCCACATGCCTGACGCCGCGCGCGGCCCTGATCGACGGTCGGATGGCCGCGGACGAATGGATCGCCGGACCCGGCGGCCTGCTGAAAACGGATTTCGAGCACCACGGCATCGGCAAGAACGAGATCAACCTGTGCGATCCCGCCTACGATCTGGCCGACGCCATTTTGCAGCTGCGCCTGACACCTGAGGAAGAGCGCGATCTGCTCGCGCGCTACACCGCCGCGACGGGCGATGCGCCGACCGGCCAACGTCTCTTGCTCTGCAAATTGATGGCCGGATTGTGGGCGCGCCAGGCGGCGCTCGACGGCATCGTGAAGCAGACCCATCTCGCGCATCGCGCCGGCGAGTTCAACGCGCAATACGTCAACGCCTGGAACTTCCTCACGCGCGAGAGCGCGCGTTATTGCGGCGCGTTGTGTCCGCCGGCGACGCCGCCCTCCTGGCGCACGCCGCTCGCGGTGCTCGATCTCGACGGCGTCGTCGATCGCCGCATTTTCGGTTTCCCGACGACAACGGCCGCCGGCATCTCGGCGCTTGCCTCGCTACGTCGCCATGGTTTCGCCATCGCAATCGATACCGCGCGGCCGGCGCATCAAGTGCGCGACTATTGCGACGCTTATAGATTCGTCGGCGGTGTTGCCGAATGCGGCGCCTATATATGGGATGCGACGGCGCACCAAGGCCGGGTTCTGCTCGATGACGGCGCGCTGGCGCAGCTCGCGGCATTGCGTGCGCTGCTGCAAGCCGTGCCCGGCGTGTTCGTCGACGACGGCTATGAATGTTCGATCCGCGCCTACACCTACGCCCGCAAGGGCACGGTGCCGCTGCCGGAGCTGCTGGTCCGCAATCTCATCGCAGAGCGCAATCTCGATCGGCTGGTCGTCCATCAGACGACGATCGATACGACGATCCTGGCCAAGGGCTTCGACAAGGGCACCGGCCTTGCGGCGCTGCTCGCATGGACAGGACAGGACCGCGGCGACACCGTCGCGGTCGGCGATTCCGAAACCGATCTGCCGATGTTCGCCGTCGCCAAGCGCAGCTTTGCGCCGGCGCATATCGATTGCGCGCGGCTGGCGCGCGCCGCCGGCTGCGAAATTGCGCAGGCGCACTTTCAGCTTGGCCTGCTAGAGATCGCGCGGCGTGTGACCGGCGCCGATGACGCCGCGATCCGGGCGGCGGCGACCGATGACGTCTTCTGGAACCTTCTGCAGGCCGCCGATCGGCCGCGAGCCGCCAATCTCTGGCGCGCGCTGCGCGAGCCGGCCGCCTATCGCGTCTTTCTGGATTGAGCGCTTCGCACGAACAGCTATTTTATGAGGGCCAGCAGCGCTGCGATGGCCTTCGCTGCAAACGTGCGCACCAACTCGCTGGCCGTCTGTTGCGCGAGCCACGAAAGTACGCCGCTGTCGCGGGTTGCAGCTAGGACGGCAGTTGCTCGTACCATTGTTCCCTTAATTAACTCGCGAATGCCGTTTACTTCGCTGAGAACCGCTACCCTATCCGCGGGGTCTGCAAATAATTCACTATTGTCTCCGGAAATTTGGGCGCTCAACTCGTCGAGCGAAGAGTCAGCATCTTTATAAGGTTGTGAGTTATGGTCGATAGGGACAAAGCGATTTGCAGCAGGCGCGGTCTTTGGAATTATTTGATAACCGGCCTGAACAAAATCATATGCATCATCACAAATAAGCGGATGCAAACTCCAGCCGAAATGGTGGCCGTCGTCGTCATCTTCCGGAGTTAGAAACTGCTTCTCGACAAGCGATCGCAAAGCCATGCGCATGAACGGCTTCGGTACTGCGGTGAAATTTTCATTTATGATATCGCGCTCAGTTAGAAGAGCTCGGTTGGATTCCATGAGGAATTTTAGAACTGCAACGAAGCAGTCGCTCTCGACAGGTTTTAATCCGCTTAGCAGGCTGCTGAAAAACTCTGATGCGAAGCCGAATCACGCAACATAAGAATCATCGAGAGCCCTCTCGCGAATCGTTCTTGCGTGAACTGGTCGCCATGCGAATCAATGTTGCGTCTTCTCGCGTCCAAAAACGTTTTTCAGCAGCCTGTTAGGTCTAACATGGGTTGGGACCCAATAGACGCGCCGGTGGTTCTTTCAAGCTGACTATACGTTTCACAAACTTCGACGTCGGTTATTGCTTAACATAATATAGCTGGCTCAGCCTTGCGTACGTGCTTCGGCGAGGTGCCCGGCGCATCGGGGATGGCGCGAGATGGTAGCGGGGGAGCGACTCACTCAATACAGTCCGACATTTTGTATCGCGTGCTAAACGGCGTTTGAGCCGTTATGAGCGGCGCCAAAAAGCCTGGACAAGGGCGGAAATCTTGAGTTCTTCGCTCAATCGCGTCGATTCTAGCTGCAAGCAATTTCAACAGCTTATATGCCGTTGAGTGCCGTTTGCGTGGCGAGCGGCGGACCGACGTAAGCGGAAGATGGCCGGATCAGTCGGCCTTTCCGCTGTTGTTCCATCGAATGCGCGAGCCAGCCCGCGCTGCGTGCAATGCCAAACACAGGGGTGAATGCGTCACGCGGCAGGCCCAAGGCGTCTAGAAGCACCGCCGTATAGAATTCGACATTCGTCTCAACCCGCCGCCCCGGCTTGTGGCGATGCAGGGCAGCCAGGGCCTGGCGTTCGAAGTCCTGCGCGAAAGCCAGACGAGCAGGCAACGGCGTCAGGCGATACACGGCGTCGCGCAACGCCACCGCGCGCGGATCGCGGACGCGGAAGACCCGGTGCCCAAATCCCATGAGCCGTTCACCCGCCGCGAGCTTGCTCTCCAGCCATGTATCGATGCTGGGGGCCTGTTGAGCCTCATCGAGCATGTCGAGAACCGGACCAGGCGCACCGCCGTGAAGCGGGCCGGTGAGCGCGCAGAACCCGCCCAGCGTTGCCGATGCAAGGGAGGCCCGCGTCCTCGGGGCGGGCATAGTGGCTGTCGCCGCGCCAGCAGATACGGGTCTTGGGCCAGATCCTCCGGATGTGGCGGGTCACGTGCCTGATGACCGCGCGGACCTCGGTGCCGCCGGGCGTCTTGCCGGCGCGCAGGATGACGGCGACCGGCTTGCCGGAACCAGCCTCGTAGATGTGGATCGGCAGGAAGCAGCGCTCGTCATAATGCGCCTTGAAGAGCGAGAGTTGCTGATGCCCATGGACCCGGTCGAGCGTGTCGTCGATGTCGAGCGTGATCGCGGCGGGCGGGCGCGCCCAACTCGCGCAGAACAGATCGACCATGGCCGCCATCATCCGCGCGATCTCGATCTTCGAGGGCGCGTTCTCCAGCCGCGACATGGTCGGTTGCGAACACAGCGCATTCCCGCTCTCGGGAAGTCGCCCGACCGCCGTCTTGAACACCGGGTCCGCGCGCAAGCTGTCGCAGTCGTCCGCGTCCTCATAGCCCGCCGCGATCAGGAACATCCGCAGCCGCAGCATCTCGATGAGCTCATGGTCGGTGCGCGCGGGATCGCGTCGATCCGCCAAGCATCGCGCCAATCGCGCGGCGAGCCCGAGACGCCGCTCCACGTCGCGCAACACAAGAACGCCGCCATCCGACGACAGCAGCCCGCCATCAAAGGCGACGCTCACTTTCTTGCGGCAAATCGCTGGCAGGGAAAACGGCAGAAGGTTATCTTCGTCCATGGCGGGTGTGGCGCTCCGTGATCGCGGGATTGACTCTGTCTCGACAACAGAATCATGCACGCCGTCAACGAATTGCGCTACATCCGCCAACCTAAAATCACTGCCGACGTGAATAAGCCGAGCTAAGTAGTCGTCCGTGAAGAATCGTAGGCGGATGATTTTCAGGCTGGTTGAGGCGGCGGCCGAGTCTCGATGAGCGCCTGGATGAGGGCACGCAAAAGCGCGGCGAGCCAGCGCAGCAGAAGGCCGAAGTTG
>Ga0307372_10000566_pt1 | contig 65859 bp, 61 predicted proteins | sample OX1MG_FD_202533 | JGI IMG/M metagenome (GOLD analysis project Ga0307372, IMG submission 202533) | Soil microbial communities from Risofladan, Vaasa, Finland - OX-1 | ecosystem: Environmental > Terrestrial > Soil > Coastal area > Acid sulfate soil | place: Finland: Risofladan, Vaasa | collected... | reverse complement strand
CGTAATCTGTACATCAGAAAGCTCCTTCTTTTTTTGCTTGCTGGTATTGTGCCAGATCAGGAGCTCTCTTGTCTTCTCTTTCCCCCATTTGTCCTTAAGTGAGATGTATTGACCACAAGGGTCGCCACTACTATGATACGCTATAGCGGCGCGTTGCGCCACTATCCTGACCTTCTGGGTCACTACCCTTCAAGCGAAACTGATCGGGGTCAGTAGGGACAGCTTGAGCCCGTCCGCGTTCCTATTGAAGAGGACACGGGCGCGATAATGCTGATTAACAAATGCATGCACCAATCCTGCTTTCTGTAGGGGCCGATTGATCGTGCCCACCGCCGATGTATCGGCCCGCGTCCCCAGTCGTGGAAAAAACAACTATTCCCCACGTTGCCGATACATCGGCGGTGGGCACGATCAATCGGCCCCTACATTGGTAGATCAATTTGTTACTGTTCATAATCGGCCCCTACGGGTGTTGTTGCGGGTATTTGGTGTACATTGACATCCATCTATAATCCTTATATCCTTATATGGAAGCGAGTTTTTCCCGCCACTATGAAGGAGCATTACATGGCCGCGCCGTCTACGGCATCTACGGCATCGGTTGTTCGTCGTCGTCCCACATTTGCGTGGTCTATGCTGATTCTGGCGAATGTGCTGTGGGCCGCGAGTTATGTTGCCGCGAAGTATGTCCTGACGGATGTGTCCGTTACCACTATGCTGGCACTGCGCATGGGCATCTCCGCGTTGGTGCTGCTGCCCGTGTTGATTGCGAAACGCAAAGAGCTTTCCCTGACGCGCAAGGTATTGCCACAGTTGCTGATACTGGTACTGGCGGGATTTATCGTCAACAAATTGCTGGAATATAGCGGTCTGGCTTTGACCACGGCCTCCGATGTGGCGCTACTGATTACCAGCGAATCCATTTTTACTGTGGCACTTTCGTGGTTTATGCTGCGCGAACGCTTTCGGGCGCTGACCGTTGGCGCACTCTTGCTCGGTTTCCTGGGGGTCTACCTCATTGTTGAGCGAAGCCTGATACCCAATATTCCGAGCGGGGGCGGTGCGTATCGCATCGTTGGCGACTTGCTGGTGGTGCTGGCATTGTTGGTGGAAGCGTTTTACACAGTGCGCGGCAAATCGCTGCTGGTCAAGCACCCGCCGTTGCTCATCACAGCATTCTCGATTGTTGGCAGTATGGTGTTCTGGTTGCCCGTCGCGGGCGTGGGCATCATTGTGACTGGCTGGCACCCACTGGGGCTGGCAGCCTGGCTGGGACTTGGCTGGCTGGCGATTATGTCTACCGTCATTGCCTATCTCGCGTGGTTTCGTGGCCTGAAAGACGTGGACGGCTCGGCGGCGGCTTCAACATTGTTCATTCAGCCGTTGTTAGGAACCGTGCTGGCGATTGTCCTTTTACACGACCAACTGACACCTATGACTATTATGGGCGGTCTCCTGATAATCGTCAGCGTCTATATCATCTCGCGTCATGGAACTCCGGTGGTACTCAATAATGAACTATAATCCGTAGGGGCCGATTTATTATGCCCAGCGCCGATTTATCGGCCCACGTGGTTTAAATAGAGAGAAAGGTACGTTCATGGTCGAGTCATTTGTGGGGAGTCTAACGGCGGGCGAGGCTATGCCGCCGAAGAGTGGGTTTATCGCCGGTGAGCGAATTCGCATGCACTATCTTGAATGGGACCCTGCTCAAACAAGTAGGGGCGCAATTCATAGCGCCCAATTGCAGGATAACGATGAACTACCGCTGGTGCTGTTGCATAGTCTTGGCACCAGCGCCGATTCGTGGCGTCTGGTAGGGAGATACCTGGGGCAACGACACCCGGTGATTGCTTTTGACTTGCGCGGGCATGGGCGGAGCGACAAGCCCGATGATGGCTATGATTTAAAAACCGTTGCCGAGGATGTTGTACAGGGCATGGCGGCGATAGGTTTGGGTCAAGTTGCGCTGGTCGGGCATGGCTGGGGCGCGAAAGTGGCCTTGATGCTGGCGGTACTGCACCCGGCGCTGGTCAGCCACCTCGTGCTGGTAGATTGTCCTTTTGTGGAACCACGTCACTGGCCTGGCATGACCCGCGAACGTTTTGTGCGCGAAACGGCCCCACCGGAGATGTTCATCTCGCGTGCAGCATTCCTGCATGCGATGCAACAGGAAATGGCGGATTTCTGGTCGCCGGAAGTTGAGGCTATTGTGCTGGCAACTGTGCAGGAGCAGCCCGACGGCTCTATGCAGGCATTGTTGAGACCAGAGAGCCAGCGCCTCATTCACATTGCGCTCTGGGAAGACCACGCCCTCGCGTATTATAGCAAAGTAACCTGTCCGGTCTTGCTTATCCCCGCGGCGGAACAACCACTACCGGGTGGACAGCCCCCGGAGAAACTTGAGCGACAGGAGGAGTTCGCCATTGCCAAGGGCTATATGGCCGCGCAAGTGGCACGCATGCTGCACCACTGCTCTGTTCTCTGGATGCCCGATACAGCGCACGATATCCAGTTGCATCGCCCGCTCCACCTGTCCGCCGCCATTGTCAGTTTTGTAAGCGGGCAAAGCTGGGTTGCCTTCTCAGATTCTTTACAATACCTTTACACCTTGTTTAGATATTCCTGACAAAAATTCTCTAAACTGTAGAAGTTGAAGAGGCTTTATTTTGCTTTGCATCAGAAAGACCGATTACAATTCATACAATCTGAAGAGAGGGAGCTAAAAGATATGGATATCGTAATACAAGGCGTAAGGAATGTGCTACGCAATCCGCTGCGATTACTACTGGTGGTTTTGCTATTGGGCGCAAGTTTAATGCTGGTCGCGGCGATGGTTAGTCTGAATAGCAGTGCACAGCAACAACTGGCAAATGTGCATAAAGAGGTGGGGACGGCCATCACCATCAATTACGCGACCAACGATAGTCAAAATACAGGGCCACAAACGGGGCCACAAGGTGGCGGGAGATTCTTTGGACAGGTAGCGGCTACCCCTGTCCCCAATAGCGCGGTCACGCAAGTGAAAAGTCTACCGGGAGTGGCAAGTGTCGAGGAGAGTTTACGGCGCACTGACACGACCAGCACACTTACTACTGCCACCATTCAAACGCCCAATGGACGCTCAATTTCTATTCCACCTACAGTCAATGGTATTTCAACGGGCGCAACACATTTTACCCTGACCGGCGGAAGTACACCCACCCTCGTCTCAGGACGTTCTTTTCAGGCAAGCGATGCCAATGCGTATGTCGCGATGATGAGCCAGACCCTGGCAAATACCAATACGTTGTCGGTCGGCTCGGCTTTCACCCTGAAAGGGAAAACCTTTACTATTATTGGCCTCTATACCACTAATCAGACATTTGCCGATAACTCGCTGGTTGTGCCACTGGCAATCATGCAGAGCATCTTCTCAGTCAATGGAGTGGATTCGATCACCGTCTACGCGCAGAGCTACGAGCAGGTAGACGCGCTGGCAACCAGACTGCGCACGACGCTGGGCAAAGCCTATGATGTCGTGACGGAAGCTTCCACCTATACAAGCACGATTAGTGCGCTCAACACTGCACAAAATAGCATCCAGTTGGCGCTGGTCGTCTCCATTATTACCGCGACGATGGTGATTATCTTTGCCGTTTTTATTACTGTACGCGAAAGAACGATAGAAATAGGCACGCTCAAAGCGATTGGAGCATCGCACTGGCAGGTGATTCGCCAGTTCTGGGGCGAAGTTCTCGCGCTCAGCGCCGTCGCCGCGCTCCTCGCGGTGGGTTTGCTCGTAACGCTGGGGCCGTTGATCTCCCAGCTATTCAATGTTTCCACTCCGACGACGACAACGACGACCACTCCAGGCGGCTTTCAAGGTGGCCCCTTTGGCCCGGGTCGAGCGTTGTTCGCATCGCAAACCGCGAATCTCAATGTCCACCTCTCTTCCGCTACGCTAAACGCCCAGGCGTTGCTGATCATTGTCGGGCTGGGCATGGGCTTAGCTGTTCTGACAAGCGTGATACCCGCCTGGTATGTCGCACGCATCAAGCCTGCTGAAGTACTGCGCAGAGGATAATGAGCCAGACGAAACCGGAGGAACGCACATGGATACAGATATGGATACGGATACAGATTTAAGCCCCGAAGAGGAGAGCGCAGACGAGGATTTTGCCGAAACGCTGGCGTCAATGCGGCAGGAGACGCCGCAAGATGGGAATGCAGTAACGATTGTCGCCAGTGGCTTGAGCAAATACTTCACGCACAAAGGTGGCGTCGTTAAGGCAGTTGATGAGGTAAGCTTTACCTTTACCGAGCGCCAATTTGTCTCCATTATCGGCCCCAGTGGATCGGGGAAATCCACCTTGCTCTATGTTCTGGGTGGCCTGGATCGGGCCACCTGTGGAGAACTGCTGGTTGATGGCGTGGATGTCAGGCATCTCTCAGCGCAGGAGGAATATCAATTTCGCCGCAAGAAGCTGGGCTTTGTCTTTCAATCCTACCATTTGCTACCCAACCTGACGGCGCTGGAGAATGTGATGTTGCCCATGCAACTGGTGGGCGAGCAATCTCCAACGCAGATGCATGAGCAGTCACGCACTTTGCTTATGCAGGTTGGCATCAACGAAGATCGCCATGCCTACCGTCCAGGCAAATTATCGGGCGGACAACAACAGCGTGTGGCAATCGCCCGTGCGCTAGCAAATGATCCCCGCGTCATCCTGGCGGACGAGCCGACCGGCAATCTGGATTACCGCAGTGGCAAACGCATCATCGAATTGCTGAAGAAGCTCTCGGAGCAAGGCAAAACGGTGATTGTGGTCACCCATGATCGAGATATTACACGTCTGGCAGATGTACGCCTGGAAATGGAAGATGGCAAGATCAGGCCCATGCCCAGGTATGCCAGTCCGGTTGTCACTCCCAGGCAGGTGGCGCTGGCAAGAAACTGGGATCAGGAGCCCGTGACGATTGTTGCCGAAAGCCTGAGTAAATACTTCAAGCACAGGGGACAGGTGATCAAAGCTGTGGATAAGGTGAATTTTACCTTTACAGAACACCAGCTTGTCACCATTACCGGTCCCAGTGGTTCCGGGAAATCAACATTGCTTTATATCCTGAGCGGGCTGGACAAAGCTACAACGGGAGATTTGCAAGTTGATGGCGTGGATGTGAAAAGTCTCTCAGGGCGCACGGAGAATCGTTTCAGGCGCACAAAGCTGGGTTTTGTCTTTCAGTCGTACCACTTGCTGCCCAATTTAACCGCGCTGGAGAATGTGATGACGCCTATGCAATTGCTGGGTGGTAAGTCTCATGAAGAGATGCGTGAGCAAGCACGTGCCTTGCTTTTCCAGGTTGGCATCAACGAAGACCGTCATAACTACCGACCGGCCAGGTTATCGGGCGGGCAACAACAGCGTATAGCCATCGCTCGTGCGCTGGCGAATGATCCCCGCGTCATCCTGGCGGACGAGCCGACCGGCAACCTGGACTCTTACAACAGCAAGCGCATCATCGAGTTGCTGCGAAAGCTCTCAGATGATGGCAAAACCGTGATTGTAGTCACCCACGACCGCAGCATTGCGAAGGAGGCCGATGTGCGCCTGGAAATGGAAGATGGTAGAATCAAAGGCATGGGGAATTATATTGCCCCCACACATTCTCTCATCCCCGTGCGCAAGAAAAAGAGCAAAAAGAAGTAGTGTAGCGTACCGTAGTATAATCAGGAGAGCAGAAAGGGAAACAACATATGTCCACTATCCTCTACCTGAATGGCGATATTTACACGATGAATCCCGCGCAACCAAAAGCGCAGGCGCTGGCAATTGATAGCGCAAGCGGAACTATCGTAGCGGTTGGCACCGATGATGAAGTGCGCCGCGCCGGAGGACAATTTGCGGAACTGATTGATTTGCGTGGGAAAACTGTCGTGCCAGGCTTTACTGACGCGCATATTCACCTTGTCAGCGCCGCCTACCGCGCCCACTATATAGACGCGGGCGCGAGTACCAGCGAGGACGCGGCGGCGGAACTCGTGCGCCAGCGAGCGGCACAGACGCCGCCTGGACGCTGGATACTCGGTGGACAATGGGATAAAAACCTCTGGCCCGATCAACAATTTCCCGGCAAAGCTTCGTTAGACGCCGCCGCGCCACAGCATCCCGTCGCCCTGTGGAGCAAGGACGGCCACTTGCTGTGGGTCAATTCGCTGGCCCTGCAACGCGCCAATATCAGCGCACAGACACCCGACCTCGCCAATGGTGCCATCTTGCGCGATGGGTCAGGCGAACCTACCGGTATCCTGCAAGAACACGAGGCCATGAACCTCGTTTTTAGCGTCACCGATCAGTCCGACCCGGCGCTCACCCGCGAACTGGTACAGGGCATTTTACCGGAACTGCGCAAAAGCGGCATCACCACCATTCACGATATCGAAGGTATGGATACGCTGCAACTCTTCCAGCAACTGCACGACGAAGGCACACTGGATATGCGCGTCAACATGATTCTGCCGCGCCAACTCTTACCAGAGTTGCGCGACCGGCGGATAAACATTGCGCCTGGTGATACTATGCTTCGCGTCGGCGGCATCAAAATTTTTGCCGATGGCACGCTCGGCTCACAGACTGCCGCAATGCTGGAGGGTTTCGAGGATAATCTCACCAACTACGGTATCCTGGCCGTGCCGGAAGAGGAGATGAATGAAATTGTGCGTACCGCCGCGGAGTTGGGCCTCAGTATCGCCATTCACGCCATCGGCGACCGCGCCGCGCATGTCGCCCTCAATGCGATTGAATATGCACAACGCTATCTTGCTGAGCATGCCGATACAATACCCGATACAGCCAATGTGCGCTATCGCCTTGAGCATGTACAACTCATCACGCCAGACGACCTGCGGCGTATGCGTCGCCTGGGTGTGATTGCCTCTGTACAACCCTTCCATGCCGTCGCCGACCGCGACATCGCACAGCGTTATTGGGGCAAACGCGCTCGCCACGCTTACGCCTATCGTACTATGCAGCATATGGGCATTCCGCTCGCGCTCGGCTCCGACGCACCCGTCGAGCTATTCGACCCCTTACGTATCATCTACGCCGCTACCATGCGCAGCGCCGATGCCACGCGCCGACCACCCTGGCTACCCCATCAGGCCCTCACCATCCAGGAAGCCCTCTGGGACTATACGATGGGAGCAGCCTACGCCGGTGCCGAAGAGCAATACAAAGGCTCGCTCGCCGCCGGCAAACTCGGAGATGCCGTCGTCCTGCGCGGAAACATCTTCACCGTGCCACAGGATAAGCTGGGAGAAAATGGCGTGCAAGCAACGATATTGGGTGGGAAGGTGGTATATGGGGAAGTGTAATTTCTATAGATCAGAAGGGATTACAACTTTTTCCTACCGCACAAACGAAAGCAGAATACATGGACATCTCTATACCTGGCTCTGCTGCTTAATAACCAGGACAAACCCGCACACATGAGTCATGCCGAATTTCTCACAAGTAAAAGATGTATAAGAGGTAAGAGAGGATAAACGGACGCCCGCGAGGGGCCACCCACCGCATCCGCACTGCCCCCGTCCCTACGATGTACGACGAGATCCTGCATCGTGGCATAGTAGGGACGTGGTCGGGTGGACGTGGTAGGTGGCCCCTCGCGGGCGTCCGTCTTCTCTCTATTTTCTCGAATTGCCGGTATTGCCTGTAAAAAATTCGGGATGCCTCATGTTTCAATCGGCGCTGGACACGATCAATCGGTCCCTACGTGGGTAAATCAATGTGTTAAAATTCATTATCGCGCCGACTCGACGAGCGCAGCGATGTGCCAGTCTCTAGTGGCGGGTGATGCGCACGACAGCTTCGCCGTCTGCCGATTTTTGTTCGAGGGTGACGACAAGCGCACCCATATTTCTGATGGTTTCGAGCGCAAGTTGATTCGCCCGGTCTATTCCGGCCTGACTATCGAAGATAGCCACGGTGGTCATGATATCGGAGCCTCTGGTGATGACATAGAAGGCGACAAACTCCGGCATTTCGCGGACGACCGGAACAAATTCCTGTTGGAAGCGTTGGACAAGGTTGATCACAACGTTGCGATCTATCTTGTACTGGCGTACAGACCCATTCATTTTGTATAAATCCTTTCCTGATGCATTGAAAATAGCGTTGTTGCTTGCAGGTAAGCTGATTGGCAAGCGGATAGAGCGGACGGGCTAAAGCTGTCCTTGCCTGTATTATAGTACATAGCTTGCTACTTAATGCTACTTTTTACAATGGCTGGCTGACACATCGCTGCGGCTCGTGCCAGGGGGCGCGATCAATCGGCCCCTACAGTGGTGCGGGTGCTGTCAGATGCTTTGCCAGGGATTGCTCGTAAGGGTTGGCGAGGGGAATGGAGGGCCAGTAGTGGTGGGCGAGCGCGTTAGCGGCGAGCATGAGGCCGAAACGATAGAGGCAAAGAGCTTGTGGTGGTGAAACTGGGACGGACGAAGAGGGGTTGGCGGCCGTTGATTGCACAACCTCCAGGCACCCATCCGCGGGTACAGTTGCCGGGTTCGCAGAGAAGCCAAAGCCGTTGAGGCCGACTGGTGGTGGCATTTGATTTAACTCGTTATTAGCAGCCAGGCAGCCAAGCGTGTTGTAGCCACTCGCTTGCAGTGCATCGAATGTAGCTTGCCAGTGTTTACCATCCCAGAGAATATTAAGAAACAGGAGATGGGCCGAATTGTTCAAATCATGGGTGGTATCCGGTTGATTCGTGGCAATGGTGTGACCATCCAGCGTGGTAAAGTCCCAGTATTCATGTGCGATCACTATCGCTTGCCAGTAATTTGGTACGGTGAGGTTTGTATACGAGTCTGGATCAGTGCAGAACCAGGCGCAGTTTTGTGTGACATTCTGCGATTGGAAACGGTATAAAGTGTCGCACTCCGAACTATAATGGCTTGCACAGATCGCGTTCTCAAGTTTTGTATTGCCCACACTGAGAGAAAAATGCAGTGTTGCATGCAGCGGTTGTGTGGCGATATCGGTAGTCTGGTTGCCAACAAAATGGACAAATTGCTCGCCCGGCTGCACGGTCGTCGTGGATTGTACCGCGTCAAGCGCCGTTTGTGCGGCCTGTATCAGGGCTGCCTGCTGCGTGCCTGACAGCATATTCAGCGTATCATAAAACGTCACTTCTTGTGCAGTACTGGCTGAGCCATTCACTTGCGTTGCAATAGTAATGTGTGTGCAAGTATCGGTCGCGGCTAAAGGCACTGAAAGCGTACAGCGTATTGGGTGGAATGGGCTGGCTTGCCAGACAAACTGGTGGCGACCTCGTGCAAGCTGAATAGGCGCGATAGTAGAAAATGTGAGGGGGTTTCCATCAAGGGTAAGGTTGCCCCATGGTGGGCTGGCGTCAAGATAAAAATGGTCAATATTGGGTGCTGGAGTGGGAGTTGGGCCAGGGGTTGGCCCTGCTACTAAGTGGAGCAGACTACGTACAGGCACGATACTATTCAGAATAAGCACCAGAGCCACGATAATGACAGCGGCAGAGGCGGCGATTTGTACAATACGTTGACGCCGCGTCAGCTTTGACCGCAGCGAGACACGGACAGGCGCAGGCACTATCGTTTCATCTGTATTGTTTCGCCCATACCTTCCACGCGGTGACTCTGGCGCGGGTTCAAGTTCTTCCGCTAGCGCGTCGAGATCAATCACCTCGATTTCAAAGTCATCGTCCTGTCTCTGAGATTCTTCCAGCTCTTTGTTGCCCATTATGCCAATTTTCACGCTTGTGACGGCAAAGGGAACCCTGAACCGTACAAAAAACTTACATTAATCTACATTGTGTGTTAATGCGGCGGATTGCTCATGTGCCGAGAGACGTTTGAACACCAGGTAGCCGCCGTAGAAAGCCAGCAGCCACATAACAACATCCATTGGCACGGCCACAATGCTGTCAAACGTGGTGTAGGTTGACTGGGTATAGGTACCCGTGATATCGGCGATAGCACGCAGCAGAGGAATACCGAACAGCAACAGCAGCGCGAACCAGTGGCTGCGTCCCTGCCAGAAACGCTGGATCAAGAGATATCCCAGACTGCCATAAATCAGGAATGGCGTAATGTAGAATGGGATGGGCAGATGCAAGACCAGCCCATTCAGGGTATAATGCCACCAGTGGGCATAATAGGCCAGCAGTTCAAAGAGCATATTGATCACCGCCATTATCAGTCCACCGAGCAACGAGGCAATCAATGATGTGCGCGATGGTCGCAGAAACAGCATGATTACCGCGAGATAGATAATGACGATAAAGGGAATAACGAGTGTGGCAAATGCCTCTATTTCCATAACAGAATGTGACTCCTTAAATAATGGTACGAACTATGTGTGCATAGCGTAATGGATCAGACACGTTTCGTCAAGAGAAGAAAGGATAAAACGCCTTATGAATATTCTACCATTCCGCGTGGCATTAGCTCAAATCAATGTCACTGTGGGTGATTTCGAGGGTAATGCGCGAAAAATATTGGATGCTATGCGACAGGCCCACGCGGAAGGAGCGCATGTGATGTGCGTCCCCGAACTGGCCTTAGCGGGCTACCCGCCAGAGGATTTGCTGCTCAAACCAGGCTTTGTCGCCGATAACCTGCGCAAATTGCACGAATTGATTGAGGCCAGCCGTGATTTACCGGGACTGGTCTCAGTCATCGGTTTTGTGGATCGCGATATTGATATCTACAACGCGGCGGCAGTAATCTCCGAGGGAGAACTTGCCGGTGTCTATCACAAACATTACCTGCCCAATTACGGCGTCTTCGATGAGAACCGCTACTTTCAGGCCGGGCAGAAGGCACCCATTTTTGTAATCAACAATGTGCGTGTGGGCGTGAATATCTGCGAGGACGTGTGGTATCCTACCGGCCCCATGACGATGCAGGCCTATGCCGGGGCCGAAGTTATCATCAACATCAATGGCTCTCCTTACTACGCAAACAAAGGGACATTCCGCCAGGAGATGATGGCGACCCGCGCCGCCGATAATGGCGTGATTGTCGTCTACCTCAACATGGCTGGTGGACAGGACGAACTGGTTTTCGATGGCGGCAGCATGGTTTTCAATGAGCAGGGAACGTTAATTGCCCGCGCAAAGCAGTTTACGGAAGATTTGCTCATTGTTGACCTCGACACCGCCTCCGTGTTTCGCTCGCGCCTGCACGACCCACGCCGTCGCCAGGAACGTTTGCAGGTCAACGACGCGGATGTGCCGGTCATTCCCGTTGCAACGACAGCCCTCACTCCACAGAAAACAGAGCATATCCCTGTCCTTGATGCGCCACAGCGTATCGAGCCGAAAATGAGCTATCTGGAGGAAATCTATACCGCGCTCGTGCTGGGTACCGGCGATTATGTACGCAAGACGGGTTTCAAGAAAGCCATTCTCGGCCTCTCCGGCGGTATTGACTCATCGTTGACGGCTGTCATCGCTGTTGACGCGCTCGGCGCTGAAAATGTTCTCGGCATCTCTATGCCTTCAGGCTACTCGTCCGAGGGCAGCAAAACCGACGCGCAAGAACTGGCGGAGAATCTCGGCATGCAGTACCTGACCATTCCAATTGAGGACACATTCAGGACTTCGCTCAAGATGCTGCAACCCGCCCTCGGCGAAGGCGATTACGGGCTGGCGGCTGAGAACTTGCAGGCGCGTATTCGCGGCAATATTCTGATGACCATCTCTAACAAACTTGGCCCTATTGTGCTGACTACCGGCAATAAGTCCGAGATGGCAACCGGGTATAGCACGCTTTACGGCGATATGGCCGGTGGTTTTGCTGTGCTGAAAGACGTATTGAAGACACTGGTCTACCAACTCTGTATCTACCGTAACAACATCGGCGATAAGCCAGTGATACCGCAAGCGGTCATTGATAAGCCACCTTCCGCCGAACTGCGCCCCGACCAGAAAGATGTAGATAGCCTGCCGCCTTATGATATGCTCGACCCCATCCTCCGCGCCTACGCCGAAGAAGACCGAACCTTCCAGGAAATCGTGGCGATGGGTTACGACAAAACCACTGTTGAGCGCGTCATGCGCCTTGTAGACATCAGCGAATACAAGCGCCGCCAGGCCCCTCCCGGCGTGAAAATCACCCCCAGAGCCTTCGGTCGCGACCGCCGCCTACCCATCACCAACAAATACCGCGAAACCACGTAGGGACCGATTTATCGCGTCCGCGTCCTGACCATCCATCCGAATCGCATAGGGTTGGAATGAGAAGGCGGGCACGATCAATCGGCCCCTACAGGAGCCATTAAGGGTGTACGAAGAAATAAACGGTCAGGGTGAGGCCGACGACGATGACGAATCCACGCACATACTTCTGGTCAATTTTGCGGGCGAAATAGGCTGCTCCATAGCCGCCAATAATTGCGCCGGCGAGCATGACGATTGCTGGTATCCAGACGATGATACCAGCGATAATAAACGCAATGACCGCAGCGCCGTTGATCAGAATTGTCAGCATCGTCTTCACCGCGTTCATCTCGTGAATATTTTCCATGCCCATCAGTGCGAGTGTTGCCAACATCAGAATGCCGATACCGGCCCCAAAATACCCTCCATAAACAGCGATAATCAATTGCAATAACGAGATACCCACTAACCCACGCCGGGAAATGCGCGTTTTCTCAATGTTCCGCCTACGCAGAAGTTTCGTAATCTGCCCGCTGAAAGCAAATAATAATGTTGCCAGCAACAGCAAGTAAGGTATCAAAAGCACAAATGTTGACGCCGGCGTGTTCAACAGCAACAACGCTCCGAGCGTGCCACCGATTAAACTGGTGACTCCCAGCACTACTAGAAAACCGCGTTGCTGCGTTGCCAGTTCCTTGCGGTAGGCCCACAAACTTGCGAGCGAGCCGGGCCAGAGTGCCACAGTACTGCTAGCGTTGGCATTGATGGCTCCAACCCCACTAAAAATCAACGAGGGAAATGTGATAAAACTGCCGCCGCCAGCGACCGCGTTGAGCGTCCCGCCGACAATAGCCGCGAGGAACAGCAGACCAAGTGATAACCATGACATGTGTACGAGTTCTCCCTTTGTTACAACCACGAAATAGCGATGATGTGGGATGCAAAAAAAGATGTCCCAAAAAGTATTGACAACATCATCTAACTGTAGTAATATACATCGTGTCAAGAGAACCGCCTGTATGTGCAGGTGAACCGGTGATTATAGCGAAGAGGGTACACCCGTTCCCATCCCGAACACGGTAGTTAAGCTCTTCAGCTCTCACGATACTTGGGGGGTAGCCCCCTGGGAAAATAGGACATCGCCGTTTCACCCGCCCACATAGGCGGTTTTTCCATTGGGGTAATTTTTAATCGCATGACCCTCTTTATAGTCCTGCCCGAACATGGTACAATACGCCCATCATACGAAAAGGGATACACGTGGGTGGAGATTCACTGTCTATGTTGGATGAGCCGAACGGGTGATAAGAAGTTTCCAACCTGCATTGAAGCGGATTTATATATTTTAGATGCTAGATATTATTCTCACGCTGGCGGAAGCATTTCGCGCACAGCACAAACAACTCTATATGGTGGGGGGTACGGTGCGTGACGTTCTGTTGCACCGCGAGCAATCGAACGATGCAGACCTGGCAACCGATGCCCACCCCGACGAAATTAAACGCCTCGTTGCCCCGACGCGACCCAGCGCGGTTGTCCTGGTGGGCGAACGTTTCGGCACTGTGCGCCTTCATTATGGTGCCGACATCGTGGAGATTACCACGTTCCGCAGCGAACGCTACAATCCAGAGTCGCGTAAGCCAGAGGTCTGTTTTGGCGATAATTTGGCAGAAGACCTGTTGCGCCGTGACTTCACTATCAATGCTCTGGCGCGTGACCCGCTCAACGGCCACATCATTGACCTCTTTGGCGGGCGGCAAGACCTTAAAGCGCACCTCTTGCGTGCGGTAGGCAACGAACCTGATAAGCGCTTCGATGAAGACCCGCTGCGTTTGATGCGTGGCGTGCGTTTCGCCGCCCAACTGGATTTCACCATTGAACCGGAGACGTGCCGCTCGATCATCCGCCAATCTGCCAAATTGCAAAAAATTAGCAAGGAACGTATCCGCGACGAGATGAACAAACTGCTTGTCTCGCCACATCCAGCCAAAGGACTTGACCTGCTTTCAGAACTGGGCCTGATGCAATGGATTATACCGGAGGTGCTGGAATTACGCGGTGTTAGCCAGCAGCCAACACCAAAAGTTCCAGCCTCAAAGGATGTCTATGCCCACGTGCTGCGTGTGATCGAGCGCACCTCTCCACGCCTCGTCACGCGCTGGAGCGGCTTGCTGCATGATATTGCCAAGCCACGCACCAAAAGCGTGGAAGAAGGCAAGGTTCATTTCTTTGGTCACGAGGATGTCGGGGCCTATATGGCGCGTGACATTCTCAAACGCCTGCATTTTGACCGCGATTTCATAGAGGACGTTTCGCGCATCGTGCGCCTGCATATGCGTGCCAACGCCTACACTTCCGATTGGACTGATGGGGCCGTGCGCCGTCTCATGCTGGAAAGCGACGATGTACTGGACGATCTGCTCGACCTCTCACGTGCCGATATCACCAGTTACCGCGCCGATAAAATCTCCAAGGCCGCCGCCCGCGTACAGGAACTGGCCGAACGTTGTCAGCGCCTGAAAGAAGAAGCCGAGCGTGTTCCCCTCAAGAGTCCGCTGGATGGTCGAGAACTGATGACCCTCTTTGAGCGCGAGCCCGGTCCCTGGCTACGTCCCATCAAAGACCACCTGCTCAGTCTCGTCATAGACGGCGAACTTGCACCCGACGACAAAGAAAGCGCTATACGCATCGCACGTCGATTCGTAGAAAACGAGAACACTACTAACAAAGGACACCACCATGCCGAAAACGAATAAGCACGGGTCTCAGCAACCAGCGAGTGGTACCAATGCCACGGATGCCACGGATGCCACGGATGCCACCAGTACGGCGAAAACCGCTAACGCAAGCAAAAGCAGTCCCAGTTCTGCTCCACAGCCCTCGCCGGCCGCTAGTGTGCAGCTCTCACCAAATAAGAATAAACAGAGTGGTAAAAGCAACAAATCTCGTGTTGGGGGAACAGCCGTGCAGGGTGCGAAATCCGCGCAGCCCAAACAAATAACCTCAAACGATCCCCAGCAGCAGCAGGTCGAGAGCTATAATCGCCAGATGCGTCGCCGCATGGAGCATATGGGAACGTCGCCAACGCAAAATGCTGGTTTGGAGCGCAATCGCAAACGTATGGCAAAACGCCGGCAGCGCATCGAAGAGCGCCGTGCGGAAGTCAAAAAAGTGGCGGCCACTGGCCCCCGCGATATCCGCATAGGCCGCAACGTCGTCTACTTCCTGATAGCTGTCGGCGTCATCATAGTAGGGCTGATTGTAATAGCGATTGTGGTGAACCACCCTTTTAAATAAGCAAACAGGTAAAGAGAACCTGCGGCGGCACCGCAATTGCGGTGCCGCCGCAGGTTCTCTTTACCTGTTTGCTGCCTTTTCAATCCTTTTTGGGGCAAATTTCCTCTGGCATAATCTGTAACCCATCTGCGTATTAATTATCAGCGCGTCGATGTTATATGAGGCCTCACACATCAAATACCATCTGTTGTTCACGAATGCATGCTTTCCATTGAAAGGCGTACATGCAGATAAACTCGGCCACGACCGAAAAATTGTGGCACAGATACCAAAAACTCTAAGAAAGAGACCATCATGGAACAGAAATCTAAACTGCCTCAGGAGGAGACCATCATGGAAATTTCTGCCAGCCGACGTTCTTTGCTCAAGGGGCTTGCAATAGGAGCAGGAACCATCGGTGCTGGATTGCTAAACACCGATTTACTAACCACCACTTTCGCTCATGCACAGGGGCCAGGCCCCGCGATTACAAAGGGCGATGTAGCGATTCTCAGGTTTCTGGCTGCTGCCGAACTCCTGGAAAGCGATCTGTGGCAACAATATAACGAACTCGCGGGAATCCAGGACAAAGAAGTACCCGGTGGAACCGGGAATCCAGTCTACACGAAGGCCGTTCAATTTCTGGATTCGGACATGGCCCAGTATATCCACGATAATACCGATGATGAGTTCAGCCACGCCGCGTTCATCAACGCCTATCTGATGGCGCATGGCGCGGAGCCTGTCAGTCTGAAGCAGTTCCGCACGTTGCCGAGCAGTAAAGCGACGGGTGCCCAGCAAATTGGGCGGCTAACGAACCTTATGCAACTCAGTGTGGATACCACTTACTGGACCCGGTACCGCAGCAGCACGAAGAATCCCGATTTAGGTGATACATTCATGCCAGCCATTCCAGATTTGCTGAAAGGGCAGTTTCCAGCGATTCCGAGGGATGATAGCGATCTTACGCCGCATGACCACATTCAGGCGATCGGCAACACAGCGGGCTTCCATTTTGCCTTTATTGAGCAGGGCGGCACCAGCCTCTATGCGGCGTTGGCTCAAAGGGTTAGCAGCGTGGAAGTGTTGCGCATCCTGCTCAGCATTGGTGCAACCGAGGTCGCACACTTTCAGACCTGGCATGACAAGGCAGGCAATTTCAAAGTTCTGACCGATCCCACCAATGGGTTGAATTTTCCAGACCTCAATGCCTCTCATAGCCAGGCGACGCAGACCAATCTGATTATGCCTGAACCCACTATATTCCTCAATCGGAAGTTCCCGCCCGTCTCGATCATTCGCCCGACCGAGACAGAAGGGGCAGCAATGGGTGCGGTCAAAGCCTTGACGGACGACGGGCTTTTTATCGGCCAATCCAAAGCGTTCTTTGCCTACATTACTGAGCTGGCAATGCAAGCCGATGCAGCCCAACGCGGAGTGTAAACGCCGAGGCCAAAAACTGATTATGTCTGTAGTGTAGTAACTGAAAGAGGAAGAGAGAGGCATCCACCTGATGCCTCTCTCTTCCTCTTTCAGGATGTGCATGTACAATAGATGAAGTACGACTTCTGCGCCTCTAATATGTGTTAGCGCAAACTGAAGGCGCTGGCCGTGGCGTGACCGAGAATAATTTGCGTGCCTATTTGTATGCCAAAGAGGTTGGTCTGGGTGATGTAAATGTCAATCGCATTCACCGTTTCTGTAGCACCAGATGAGTTGACAGAACTGGTTTGTTCGTTGAGTATCACGTAGCCCAGTCCCAGCAGGGACACACGTGTATTGGCCGCTGGCGACTTAGACGCGGGTATGCCATCTATCGTCATATTGGTCAAATCTGTCGAAGCTGAACCAGAGCCGGTGTTGTTCCACGACGCATTGGCCGTAGCTGTTACCTGGCTTCCTTTGACAAGACCACCCAGCAAGTTCGGGTTGGCAACATTGGATGCGCCTGTTACCGTTGTGCCAGACGAGTTGATTTGACCTGAAACAGTGTCGTTTATTGTTCCTACGCTCCCTACTTGCTGTGAAGAGGTGCTGGCAGCACCATTTTGTGCATAACCGCCCGTACAACTGAGATTAGCAGGGGCCGCCGGAGTAGTCGAAACCGAATTGGAGCCACTTTGGGCGGTGGCATCGACGCCATACGAGTGAGCATCAACAACCGTTGGTTGAGCGAGCCGTTGCTGGCTACTATTGACCTGTCCAATGATGATCCGAGCGCCAATCGGCAAACCCTGTGAATTGACTACTGCCACGTGAAGATCAATCATATTGGAGCCAGCATACGTGTAGTTCGCCCCACTGGTGAGGCCAGTTTCATTCAGCACGACGTAGCCCAGATTTGCGATTTGCACCGTCGTATTTGGCCCCGGTGTGGTATTGAAGGCTTTTCCAGCAATCGTGAGACCACTGAAGGATGCATTTTCTACCGCACTCGTTGCATCAGTTGCTGTAATTGTGCTGGCAACTTCGACCTGTAGTTGTTTTGCCGTAATCAGGCCCGATAAAACATTCACGTTTTGCAACGATGCAACCGTCTGTACGGTAGCACTGGTCGCTGCTTGAGAAGTGGTGATTGAAGTTTGAGCGTTACCGGTGTTCGCGTATGAACCGAGCGACAGGTTGGCAACACCGCTGTTCAATTGTGTCACCCTGTTGCTGCAACCGAACCAGAGTTCCGCGATAGGTCCATAAGCAACATTTGATGAGCCAGCCGGTATCGCCGCATAGCCCGCGAATGCATACCCATGAGCCGAGTTGATGATGGTACTATCAGCTTTTACTGCATCCGTTAATGCAAATGAAAATATATACGACAAAGTAAGCAGTGTGACAAGTACAGTGGCAACCGAAATCGTAGTGCGCTTCATAACTTTTCTCCTTTTTGGAACTGCCACAATCTTCCGGCAGCATCCCATCAATTACACGACATTTTCAACCTGACCCATTGAGGTTGATCTCACCTAACGATGTATCGGCTGGTGGGAGAAAAACTTTAATGGCATCGCGGCACTATTTCTAAGGCATGGTTCAAATGAGCTTGACAGGTGCGCAGCAACAGCAAGGTCCAACCGTGTCATGCTGAGTGCAGCGAAGCATCTCTCTCGCCGGGCAGGCAGATGCTTCGCTGCACTCAGCATGACACGGTTGGAGATGCGTATCCCGATTTTCTCTTAATCTCGAAAGAGTCACGTAGGCCGCAGGTCGTTATTGAAGCAAAAGCAGATGAAAATGATTTTGATAAAGCACTCGGCGAAGCATTGCATTATGGTAATGCTTGCCGTGCTGCCGGGCATGATGTTATAGCTATTGGTATTGCAGGACAGGAACATACCAAAATACAAATAGGGAATGATCGAATAGAGGCCGCTTTTCAATATCGAAAGATGCAACTGCGTCTCCAGATAGCCAGGGAGCCACGAGAGGAACAGGTAGAATGAATAGCCGTAGGCGGTAAAGCCCAACGTGAGCGCCCACACCTTTTTCTGCCGCAGCAAGAAAGGATTGCGATACCCCAGCGGAGGTGTCCTCTCGGCCTTACATTCCCTTCTGGTTGTCCTGATTGTGCATTGTCCTGTGTTTGCATAGCCTTGCTCCCCTCAAAACTCAATATTGATGAGTTACATATTCTATTTACAACACGTGCTATCAAAGCAAAACGACGCATTTGAGTTGTGACTATTTGCCGCTACGCGGCGAGAACTTTACCCATTTAGCGTAAAATTTGACGGATATACTCGCGGGCGGTTATAATTACCTGGATATAGCAGCATCAACACTTTACGGGGGCGCTATAAATTGCGCCCCTACAATTTTAGGAAACAAATCAATGCCAAAAATGTATGGATGGGTGCGTGAGGTGGTGCCAGAGAGTCCCGCCGATAAGGCAGGGCTGCAACCCGGCGATCTTGTTCGCACAATCAATGGAAAACTTATTCGCGATCTCGTGGACTATCGCTTCTATGTCGCCGATGAAGACCTGCTCATCGGCTTTGACCGCCAGCAAACGCAGCACGAAGTACGCATCACGAAGACGTCTGACGAGAATCTCGGCGTGTTATTTGGTGAGGAGCCCGCGCCCTTTATCCGCCAGTGCGCGAATAAGTGCGTCTTCTGTTTCATCAAAGGCTTGCCGGAGCGGTTCGCGGCGCAACCTGGACTGGAACACGGCATGCGTGCCTCGCTCTACATCAAAGACGACGACTACCGCTACTCGTTCCTTTTTGGCAACTTCGTCACACTCACCAACCTGAAAGAACATGACTGGCAGCGACTCGACGAGCAAAAATTGACGCCGCTTTACGTCTCCGTCCACTGTACCGATCCTGATTTGCGCCGCAAACTGGTAGATGGCCCACGCGCCGGCGATATTATAGACCACATTTCGCGGCTGGGCAGTATGCACATTACCTGCCATACACAGCTTGTACTCTGCCCAACTATCAACGATGGCGCACAATTAGACCGCAGCATCACCGACCTGGCAGCACTACGTCCCATCGTCGAATCGATCTCCATCGTACCCGTTGGTCTGACCAAATACAACAACATGATGAAAACCGGCGGCGACCTCCCCATGCTGCGTCACTATACCCGTGCCGAAGCCGAAGCAATTATCGAACAAGTAGAGGTCTACCAGCGTCGTTTCGAGGCCGAAGACCCCGATGGCAACCCCTTCGTTTATCTCTCCGACGAGTGGTACTACCTGACGGAACGCGAATTTCCGCCCGCCCGCCACTACGGCAATTTCTCGCAAATCGAGAATGGTGTCGGCATGACGCGCTACCTGGTTGACCAGTGGAATCGCGGCAAACGCAAGTTGCCGACCAGCATGCCACAACCCCGTCGTGTCACCCTCGTGACCAGTCTCATGGCTCGTCCCGTCCTCGAACAATTCGCCAAAGACCTGCGCCAGACTGAAGGACTGGACGTGCAGGTATTGCCTATCACCAACAAATTCTTTGGCGCAGAAGTCACTGTCGCCGGTCTCCTTTGCGCTCAAGACGTATTAGAAGCCCTTGAAGAGAACGGCAATCTCGGCGACCTTGTTCTTCTGCCCCGTGTCATGCTCGACAACGCTGGAGAACGCTTCCTCGATGACATCACCGTCGAAGAGTTCAAGTCCCGCCTCCCCGTTCGCGCCGAGTTCGTGCGTAACGTCCCTGAGACAATTGACATGATTCGCGCCCTTGCCCTCTCCGGCAAAGAGCTAGCACGGCCAAGCAAGATGGCTGTACGAGTGCAAGCGCGATAGCTATATCCGGCCCGCGAACCGTGTAGGGACCGATTTATCGCGTCCGCCCTTTCCACCAATATATGCGAACCGTGTAGGGACCGATTTATCGCGTCCGCGCATTCCACCAATATATGCGAACCGTGTAGGGACCGATTTATCGCGTCCGCGCATTCCACCAATATATGCGAACCGTGTAGGGACCGATTTATCGCGTCCGCCCTTTCCACCAATATATGCGAACCGTGTAGGGACCGATTTATCGCGTCCGCCTTTTCCACCAATATATGCGAACTGTGTAGGGACCGATTTATCGCGTCCGCGCATGCCACCAATATATGCGAACTGTGTAGGGACCGATTTATCGCGTCCGCGTACCCTGTTCTGTACAATGAATACCATATATTGCGGAAAGAGCGGACGCGATAAATCGGTCCCTACACAACCCTGCATATCCGCGAACATTGACCTTACCATTCACTATACAGGTCATGAGCCAATGCGTGTTCAGTAGACATCAGCAAAAACTTCACTTGCCTGAAAGCGCAATCCCGGCAGATATGGCGACTGCAACGTATCATTTTCATATACAATACCCACCTGTCGAAGTGCCATCTCTTCGCGACGATACACCTCAATCTGCCGTGTGCGCCAGTTGACAATCCAATATTCCAGAGCGCCACGCTGCGAGTAGAGTTTGAGTTTCGTTTCTCGATCACGTCGCTCGTTGATTTCGCCAGGTGAAAGAACTTCCACCACTAATTCGGGTGCAGAGTGCAAATTCCCATCCGGCCAGAGCGCGGTTGCCAGTCGCTTACGGCTAATCCATACGACATCGGGAGCCACATCATCATCCTCGGAAAAAATAATGCCGGGAGCAAAAACAGTGACGCCAGCATGGGTTTGTGCATTATTCCTTCGCCATATTGCGTTTCACACGAGGCAGTTTCCAGAGCAATGGGAGAATGATACCGGCAAATAACCCCTGTAGACAGACAAGGATAAGGTAATTTGAATTAAAAAAACCGAGTAGCGCAAAGCCCGCGCTAAGGAGAATAGAAATAAACAGCATAGTAATAATTGTAGCGTAAAACTTATGCCCCAATCCTTGCTCGCATAGCCAACTCACAATAAACGCTGTAATTGAGTTTATGCCGAAATACACATAGTAACCAGCATAATTGCTTTGTAGACCACCAAAAATACTGTAACTAAAAATAGTAATCAGTAATGCTGCTACCGCACTGTATCTTTTCCTGAGTATCCCCCCCGCGAGTAGTACTTTGAGCATGGTTAATGGTATCAGCAATATAAACGCACCGAGCGCACCATATAGCAATACATTGCGCCAGGAATGTTTTGCATGAGACTCCATCGGGAAAAGATAATATATCAATGCTTTTGACGGTCTTTTTATTTTTGTTGCAGATGTACCGGGCAGAGTAGCCGAACGTTGCAATGGTGCGGAGGTGTTCGACGATACGTTTGGGGGAAGTGGTTGAGATACTATTTGCGGTATCGTTTGAGCAGGTATATTGTATGCGGGAGACGTTAAAGCTGGATTATTTCCTATGATGTATGTAGAACTCTGCGCCTGTCCAGGTGGGGAAGATGCCGCTAGCATCCCAGGCATTTTATTGGCTGGTTGATAGCCATTGAGGGCAGCCGATGGCAGCATAATTGGAGCAAATGCCTGCTTCTGGTTAGCGTGGCTGGCTTGCTCGAAGGCGTTAGCAAAGGCACCAACAGTGCTGAAGCGGCTATGTGGGTCTTTTTGCAGCGCGGTCATGACAACTTGCTCTACCGCTGGTGAGATCGAGGAAATACGCTCACGTAATGATGGTACGGGAGCGACAGTATGTTTGACCGCTACTTCTGCGAATGAACCGACGAATGGCACGCTGCCGCAGAGCCATTCGTAGACGATGATGCCGAGGGAGTACTGGTCGCTGGCGGGTCGCGGGTGAGCTTGAATCTGTTCCGGGGCCATGTAGGATACCGTGCCAATAACATCTTGCGTACTCTGGAGACGCGAACTTTGCGCCACGATGGCGATGCCGAAATCACTCAACAAAATTTCGTTGCGCCGCCCAATCAGCATATTTTCGGGCTTGATGTCGCGGTGGATACATTTCTCGTCGTGGGCATATTGTAATGCGTCAGCTATCTGCTTGACATAACTAACAATAGTGGGCAATGGAAGGATGGTGCCGCGTGGGTGTCGCTGGCGCAGCGTGCCGTTGGGGGCATAATCCATCACGAGGTAGGGTGTGCGGTTTTCGACGCCGAAATCGAAGACGCGCACGATGTTGGGATGTACCAGCCGTGCGAGGGTACGCGCCTCGTTGCGAAAATGCTCGACATCTTCATTCGCAAGCTGGGTGTGCAGCAATTTGATAGCTGATTGCGTTTGCAGGTGAATATGCTCTCCCAGATAGACTTCTGCGAATCCCCCGACTCCCAATAGCCGAATAAGGCGATAATTGCCCAGTTGTTGCCCGACGCGATTTTCCAAGCCGCGACCCTCTCCCTCATGCATCCGCAATTTTTCTGATTCTGTAGCGAAATAAATCGCCGTAGTATGGGCCGATCATACTTGCCCTTACATTAAAGTGGATTGTAGGGTATAAAAGGAAATGTGTCAAGTGAAAACTTACACTACCGGCACATACACCACATATCCATCGAACAGCAATTTGTGGTACCGGGCAGGATTAGCGGCTATTCGTAATTCAAATGCGCTGGCATAGCTTGAGCCGACAACGAAGATGTATGCAGAATGTGGGTCGGCTTGCACTTCGTTGTAGTAGGGAGTATAGCGGTTCAGCCCCGGCCCCGTCGTCGCATCGTTCACCACGCCACAGATGATATGTTCCTGTGTGAGGAAGATGAGGCGGTCGCATGTCCAGTAATCGGAATACATATGCGTCACGCCCACCAGCGAAAGATCGTGAACCAGTACGTTATCTTGCTGATTGAGTGCCTGTACATCTGGAACAAGCGCAAATATGGCAATCGTACCAATCAAGAAAACGACGCCAATCAATAGCACAAGACTGCTTCTGAGGGCCAACGCGAATCGCCCGGATGAGGATGGACGAGCGACCCCGTGCGCACTCCCGTACATAGTAGGGACGGGGGATGTAGGGTGGATGGGTGGGGCCCCTTGCGGGCGTCCGTCCTCATCAAGCCGTGGAGGGGTACTGCTGGCCCCTTGCGGGCGTCCGTCGTTTTCTGGTTGCGATGAACCTCCTTGCGGGCGTCCGTCGTTTTCTGGTTGCGATGAACCTCCTTGTGGGCGTCCGTCGTATTCTGGTTGCGATGAACCTCCTTGTGGGCGTCCGTCGTATTCTGGTTGCGATGAACCTCCTTGCGGGCATCCGTCGTATTCTGGTTGCGATGAACCTCCTTGTGGGCGTCCGTCGTATTTTTGTACTGTCGTTTTCACACCTTGCCAGAGCGGCCATAGCACGGCTGGCAAAGCGATGAGCAGGCCGACGAGGTAGCGCGTACTCCACGGACGCACGGCGGCGGTTGGGCTGGTGATGAACAGGAAAATGGTGAGTACCGCGCTGAGCAATAACATCAGGCGGGCAAACTCTAGAATAGTGTATTTTTTTACTTCAATAGAAGATACAGGTGTTGGCGTGGCTGCTGAACGGCGCGTGCGCCACGGTCGCCAGTGTTCTCTCTGTCTCCACAGCGTCCATAATGGGCGTGCCGCAAGGAAAAGAGCAATTACCAGCAAGGCCATGTAGCCCAGGCTCCAACCCCCCTGGATGATGGTGCAAGATACAGTATTGGCTATGGTTGGGCCAAAGAGCGGCAAATCCTGCAAGGCACAGATCGGTGAGAGGTTTGTCGCGGTGGGCAGGCTGTACAGGAAGGTGCCGAGCAACTCTTTTACCAGCAACAGAAGGCCATGCGGCGCACCTGCGCTGTTGGCATCTATACGGTGAAGTTCCAGCAGGACGGCCAGCGAGTTCTGGTCAAAAGGGGCCGTGACGTTATAAATGATCAGCGGTGTGGCTCCAATCAAGAAACCAACTACGAGCCAGAGCAGTCCCCATCGGCGCAACTCGTAGCGGCAAAACACCAGCAAGATGAGGCCGCTCATAGCAACAAAAGGCAGTACCAACATATGGCTGTAGAGGCCGATACCGCACGCGAAACCCCAGCATCCATAAACGACGTAGCGCCAGCGTTGTTTGCGCGGCACGTTATCATCGCTGTAGGTCAATGCGAGCCACGAGGCCAGCAGCATTAATAACGTGCCGAAGAGCAGCGTTTCGACCGCCCCGCCGACCGCCAGAAGTTCAGTCATGAACGTCGTGCGCGTTCCCATGCCTAAAAGCGCCAGTACCACCAGCGCCAGCTTTTTGGAATAAAGTAGGCTTGTAAGGAAATACATGGCGATGAGAAAAAGTGTAAAGAGGAGAATCATGCCCAGCCGCAAGTTGAATAGTGAAACACCGAAGAGGCGAAACAGCACCGCGCCAAGATACGCCTCGACCATGCCCATATAGTTTTGTCCGTAAAGAAATATAGGATGCTCGCCGCGAAAGGCGATATGCATTGCTTCCAGCCCCATCGTCCCTTCATCGCTATTCGTTTCAGGCCAACCCTGGGCAATGAGTACAAGACGCACCAGCGCGTCAATGGCAATGAGAGCAATGGCGCTGAGACCATAAGGACTAATATGTATGCGTTTCAATACTGTTCGCAATGAGACACTTCTCTCCTCGTTAGATATATCCTTACGGTAGCCCATTGTAGGGTAATGTCATAAACGTGTCAAGCCAACAGAGTTTGATGTTGTAGCTGGCCGCTCATTTTTCCTCATCTTCCCATACCGTCACCAATGGCCCTATTGCAACGTAATAGAAGTAGAGGAAACGATGGCATGGCAGGTAGAGAGGGTATGAAAAGAGAGCGTTACAGGTGTTTGACGACTTCCTTTCGTTGTGCTACTATGTTTCTATATTCTTCAAGATTACTTGTGTTGTAGGCACAGGCGCTTGAAAGAAAAAGTTGTACGCAGAGCGCGTGATTGCTATCAGGCAAAGGGTGCCTCTATTAAAGGGCAAAATAACGATGATCACGCAAGCGATTAAACGCTGGCTACACAAAATGTTCGCGTGGTGGCCCTGGAAAACAGAATCTGAGATGGACATTGTTCCGGTGACAACTCCTATCCGTGGAGGAATGACTCAGCATTTCCAGAATGCCCCCAATGAACATAATGCGATTCCCCGGTCCACAAACGAAGGAGTCGTCCCGCAATCTGGTGTCACCCCACTTATTTTTGGTCAGGGCGAGTCAAGTCGCTCAACCATAGGAGAATGGCCCGAACGAGTTGTACAATCCACTCCGTTTGCTAATGAGAAAGCTGAACCACCTTCACCTTTGCTACCAGCGAATCCGCCAGTCGAGCAGACAGTAGACAGTAGTGCGAGCAATACCTCGATTGAGGCAAAAGCAATATTTTCGGATGTCCCGCCAACACCTACGCCGGAGCAGCAGTTAGAATTCTTATCCTACCTTGTGCAGCGCGGCCTCGTGAATGAAGGGTTTCCCGAAGGACAGGTGCCCGAACAGTACAGGAAAAATTAGAGAGACAGGAAAGCACACAGGCAGGTATCCAGCCAACGTCACTGTTGGTGAGATGTCTGCCTGTGTGCTTTCCTGTCTCCTTCTACGCGGTAGGAGCGGCAATAAAGCCGTCGGCTCTAGCTTCGTCCTCGGAAGCAAAGTAGATAATGTCCTTGGCCTCCGGCGTTACATCGGCGGGATAGTAGAGTTTTGTACTGACTACGCCTACGAAAGCGGCGTCGGCAGGTGGCTGAACTTCTTGCGCTGTCTGTGTCGGCTGAATGGTCTGAAGTTTCTCTGTAGTTGTTTCCTGGGGAGCATGCTCCGCTTTTGTGCTGGTCATGGTGGCGACGGAAGTTCCTTCGCTGCCAACATAGTGAATTTCGCCGGAAGGGCGCGTTGTGCTGGAACCATTCCAATGCCCATCGTGCGGCAATTCGATTTGCTCGTTTTCGTCTATGTCGTAATGGGCTGAGGCCACACGCCGACGTATCAGTATATAGGTCACAATGCCCGCGGCAAAAAGACCGGTTGTAAAGCCAAAGACGGTCCAGAAGCGGCTATCGCGTTTGCGCACCGGCTCAAGCAGTTGCCCACCACGCTCAGCCACGTTTTGCGAAAGTTTGCTGCCGCGCTGCACGAAATCTTGCGTGACTTCACTGCCGCGCTCAAGCAAATCCTGAGAAACCTTACCGCTCCGTTTCAGCAAATCCTGGGAAACCTCACTGCCACGCTCAAGCAAAGCTTGAGAGGTTTTGCTGCCACGTTTCACCAACTCTTGCGTAGCCTGACTGCCGCGCTCGGTCAGGTCATGCGTGACTTTGCTGCCACGTTCTAATAGTTCGTGGGAAAGCTTGCCACTTTGCTCCATCAAGTCGCCGGTCAACACCTCTCCGCGTTTGAGCAGGTCCTTGCTCAAAGCAATCCTCGATTGTCGCAACTGCTTTTGCAGCTTCTGGAATTTCTGACGCTGTTTAGCCTCTTCTCGCAGAGCTTTCTGTAGCTGTTGTGCCTGCACCTGAAGTTGTCGCGCTTGTTTGCGCAGAAGTTGTGTCTGTTCGGCTGCCTGTTTGCGGGTACTAAGATTCAGTTCGTCAAGCCGCTGGGCAGACATAGCCTGTATTGCACGCGCCTTGTCGGGTAGACCTTCGGCCTGTTCGCGTAGCATCTGCGAGCGGTTGCGCATCTGATTCAAAAACGTATTAATGATCGGCCCGGCCATTGAGAATGTGAGTATACCTACTCGCAGCCATCGTGACCAGCCGCTTCCATTGTTTACCATATCTTTGTTTTCTGTGTTCATAAACACCTCCTCTAAGAAGTCGTTTCCCAATCCAATAAAATGGGCGCGATGTCTCGCGCCCAACACTGACCTACCGTATCTAACCCAAACTACAGTATGTCAGGTGAAATATCCATATGTCAAGTTACGCCAGGGTACCCGGCAAGGGGAAATGCCGTTGGAACACATACCAGTCGGCGAAATAATTAGCTATCTTCGGTGGTGACCTCATCGAGTCGTAATACCAGTCGGCAGAAGTGCAACATAGCGGCGGCGAATTCTAAATAAGCGGTTTCACTGGCTGCCGCTTGCTGTGTTACGGAAGCGCGGCGGCGCAGGGCGCGTAATACCACCATGACATCTTCTTTTACGGCTGCATCAATGTCTCCTCGTTGCATGAGGCGCACTACCTGTGCCACAATCGTGTCCACTTCGCGGCGCATCAAGCTCAAGTCGTCAATCCAGGCATCATTGTCTTCTATCATAGCTTCTCGCACGATTACATCAGTTTCCTGATCTTGCCATTTCATCCTGTCTTTGCGCAAGAAGAGCAGGTCTTCTGCGTCAAGTGCATCTCCGAAATTCCATGAACCCGCGCCCTCTTTCGCGTCGTCGGTAACCAATGGTCGGAGGTGAGCTTCGGGTTCTTCTTGCGTTACCCCCAACTCACGTAGTAACACGGCCAGTTCTTCTTCCCAGCGCCGCATAGAACACCTCCTTCTAAAACAACTTGAACACCTTGGACCGCCCCTGGTCTTCCCATCTGAAATCGTAATTGCAGTGTAACATAGTGTGCCATCCTTGTAAATGGTACTAAGCATAACCAATTTTCAAGAGGGAAACGACTGGATGCATAAAGAAAGCCAGCAGCCATGGCTGCTGGCTTTCTTTATGCATCCAGTCGTTTCCCTCTTGAAAGTTACAGAGGAATATGCGATGAGATGCCGGGCAGAGCAGTATAGAACGCGGAGATGATCAGCGCGACTATGAGCCACAACGTGAAGTAGGTTTCAAGCTTGAGTGCCTGACGCATGACCAGATGCAGACTGGCCGGCAGATCTGCACGCAGCATACCCGTCAAGGTAACGAGAAGCAACGGTAATGTCCACAGCGTAATGAGCGTCAGATGGGGAGTGTTACGTGGGATGCCCAGCGCAATGACGATGATATAGGCACCCAGCACGAGGAGGAAGAAGAGCGCCCGGCTCAGGCGGATACCCAGCAAGGTCGCTAACGTGTGTTTCTTTGCCTGCTCATCGCTTTCCGCGTCGCGCATATTATTCACATGCATAATTGCTGTCGCGAACAGGCCCAACGCGATACTATACAGCAACACACTGATCAACTGTGGGCGTGAAGGCGCGTTTGTCTGGTTCATTTGCACAAGGTATGTTCCGAACGTGATTAACGGACCAAAGATGAGGAAACTGACAACTTCTCCTAACGCGATTGAAGAAAGCGAGTGTGTCGTTGCACTGTACAGGTACGCACCCAACACGCCGATGACCCCGAAAAGCAGAACGTAAAAGCCGCCTGCTACCGCTACGACTGCCCCAATTAATATGCCCGCGCAGAGGGCAATGATACCGAGGAGCAGTACGCGCGTTGGCTGAACGAAACCCTGTTGTATAAGGCCGCCAGGGCCGAATGTATTGCTGGTGTCTATGCCACGTACATAATCATAGTAGTCATTGATCAATTGCGCACCGATTTGCAACAGGACAACGGCAAGCAGTGTTGCCACAAAATGTGTGATGCGCAAATGCCCCAGGAGCGTTTTTGTCGAAATACTTTGTGTCCATGCCAGCGTGGTACCCAGCAGCACCGGCATAATGGAAAGTGGTAAATATGCCGGTCGGATGCCGTCCCACCATACCTGCAGCGATTCACCCATACCGCGGCGATACTCGGAAGGTTGCACGACGAGTGGCGCTGGCCGTCGTACCGCCTGAGTCGCGGCAACGGATACTTCTGGCTGCAACGCATTGAGCGTTTGTAGTGAACTCATTGGAATAGTCGGTACTTCTTCCGCCTGCACGGATGGAGCGGCAACAACCTGTGATGACGTCACTATTCTTGCTTTTTTTTGGGAGACAGTAACAGTCGCATCGTTATTGTCTGAAGAAGATGATGAATTTTTATCTAGCATACGCCCCCCTCTTAACGCTCTTGATCATGAGCATTTGTTGGTTCGGATGAACTATCGTCAAAGCTTATACACCTCATCAAGTGATATATTCCCCTGTTCTAAGAACGCTACAGTGCTACAGTAAGTATACAATATCGCTATATTTATGACCGATGTCTAATTTATTGCGCTATAATCTCTGTTGTAGCTCTTGTTGCAATGCCTGCATCGCGTGCTGTAGCTGTGTCTGCGAGACTGCCGTTGTCAGGTCGCCGCGGGTCTTCTCTAAAATACTGCGTGTCGTATCCGTTGTGCGTCGCAGTCCCTGCGTAATAGCGTCGGGAAAATCAACTGAGGTCAGTAGTGCATAGATATCATCCATGTGCTGTAACAGTGCCTCACAAGTGCCGATGTTGCCGCGTCGTAACTGGTCCAGCGTGTAGCGTCGCAATTCTCCGACTGCCTCACCCAATCCATTCAAATAGGGGGCCCAGCCAATTGCCAGTTCCTGCGCCGTTGGTACTGGTTGTCCCTGTGTCAGTGCTGCCAGGGTAGATGCCTCTGCGAGTTCTTTCTGCGCATCCTGCACAAAACCGGCAAAGAATATATCTTGCTGCTCGCGCAAGTCATTTGCCATTTCCGCAATCAGTATTGCCGCCTGCCCCCGCAATGTCGCAGCGCTCTCAAACTCCTGCCGGTGAATGGCGCGAATACTGTTTGCGCAATAGCGAATGGCTGTTCGTGATTTGGGCAACGCTCGCTCGCGTGCCTCATGCTTGAGTCCCAGGGCCGCAATGGCTTCCTGTCCCACAACATCCAGGTGTTCCGTCATATGTGTACCTCATCTCAAAAAGTATTCTTAACTATAGCACACAACGTTTGAGAGGGATAGGGTGGGTTACCACAGGTACTCTAAACGCCATGAGCAAAACAGATAGCCCTTATGCTGCATGCAGCATAAGGGCTATCTGTTTTGCTCATGGCGTTTAGAGTACCTGGCACACATCCAGTTCAGGGGGAAAGCTCATTGTATTTAAATCGCCGCCCCAGAACAATTGCTTCATCAGTTCGGCGACGGCGTAGAGTAGATGTTGCAGAGTCGCCTCACGCCCTTTCTCAAAGATGGGACTGCCGCTATATTTTGCCATGTCGGCAAACCACTCGTTGAGCGGCATGCTGGCACTCATACGCACCAGGTACATCTCCATTTTGACCGCTCCATGTTCGATAGGTACCATAATACGCAGTTGCGGCATAGCGTCAATGATATCCAGGCGATAAAAAACGCCATAATGATCGCGTGAGGCCTGAAAAATGGAGACCTCTGGAATGGATGAATCATCAAACGGGTCGTGTTGCTCCGGTGTGTTGCGTTCCATCTCTACTCCTAATCCTGACAAAAATTGTTCAAGTTGCTCATTGATATTCATTGCTCATGCCCTCTTTCTCAAATACCCTCATTGTGGGTCAGGTAGTCCTTCTACTTATTGCTTGCCTGACCGCTTCAAGGCACTACACCTGCCCTTTCCCTGTTATTCCTATCCCGCTCGCAAAATGTGGAAATTGGGTTCTAGCGTGGCCGATAAATCGGCGGTGGGCGCGATAAATCGGCCCCTACACACGTAGGGGCCGATTTATCGCGCCCACCGCCGATTTATCGGCCCGTCCTCGACTGCTTTTTGTGCAAAAGGAACTGGACATTGTGGCAATTTATCTGTACAATCGGCATATGCAAAACGATGAGCTACAACAACTGATAGAGGCCAGCACGCTATTTCGCGATGTGCTGCCGGATGAACTGGCCGCGATCATTGAACGGCTACAGCCCTCGCATTACGCCGCGGGAACGCATATCCTGGAGCGCGGCGTGTGGCACGGTCGGTTACACCTTATCGCCTCCGGTTATGCCAGCGTCCTGCTGGAGCATAGTGCAGATGACTTCGCTTCCCTCCCTCTGTCCGAAATTTCTCCCCTGGCCCAAAAACAAAACATTGCCCGCGAGCAGTATGTTGTCGCTCGTTTAGGCATAGGAGAATGCTTCGGCGAAATGTCGCTCATCACTGGCGAATTGCCGACCGCGACGATACGCGCTGATGAGGATGTCACCGTCTGGTCGCTTTCGCAGACGGACTTTCTGACCCTGATTGGCATGTGTCCCACCCTGTTGCGCAACATCAACACCATTCTCACACGCCGTCTCTCGCGTACCAACCAGCACATTCTCGCGCACCAACAATGCGAGCGTATCTGGCTGGCGTTTTTAGCGCAACCGGACGCACCCAGAGAACATGCGCTTGCCATACATATTGCTGACGCACTTGCCGCCTGTACTACCAGAAGAGTGCTGTTACTGGAACTCGGCGGGCGCGATGTTTCTGCCTCTGCGCATTATGCCATCTATGCAGGTCAAGTACGCCCAACGTTATACGAGTGCGCTCACGATGCCGCGTTATTGCAGCAACATAGTGCCCCAACTATGACTGCTGCCGGACAACATTTTGCTGCCTTGACTACTGAAGCACCAACACAGGAACAGGCACAAACGCTCGATATGGGCATACTATCTGTTGTCACCGATGTAGCGGCCCATTATGACTACATCTTACTCGTTACCACACAACACACACCAACGCATATGCTGCAGGCAGTTAAAAATCTGTCACAGAAAGCTATCGTTGTTGTCTCATCCAGCGTTGGGCGCGATCCCTTGCTGCCTTTCATTGAGCAGACATCATTACAACCAGCCGTTTTTGTCGCCCATGTTGCGGAACGGCCAACCATTGGCGTGCAAGATAGCTATGCAACATTGCTGGGTTATCCAGTCACGCGCTTACTCCCTGCCGACGATGCTCTGCTCAATCGTTGCTGGCAACAGCAACAGACGCTGCAACAGGCAGCATCTGGCGCGGAGCTGAGCAAGGCCGTCCATTTTGTTGCCCGTACTATCGCCCGGCAAACGGTGGGTATTGCTTTTGGCGGCGGTGGAGCGCGTGGCTTCGCGCACCTGGGCGTGTTGGATGGCCTCTTGCAGCATGGCGTTCCTATTGACTATATCTCAGCCTGTAGTAGCGGTATTATCACACCCGGCATGTACCTTATCGGCAAATCGGTGACTCAAAGCGAAGAGATATTTCTGGATATCCAGCGTCACATCGTGCAATGGAGCATTCCGCGTACCTCCATCTTTTCCAATCGTGGCCTCAAGCGTATGTTGCGCGAAATTTGCGGAGAATTGCGTTTCGAAGACCTCACCACGCCGTTCGCGATGGTTGCGGTAGACCTCACCTCGCGGGCCGGTGTCGTGCTGGAGCGCGGCCCGCTCTGGCAAGCTTCTCTGGCGAGTGTGGCCTTGCCCGGTATCTTTCCGCCCGTTATCATCGGCGAACACATCCTCATGGACGCCGGTATGCACGACCCTGTTCCTATTCGTCTTGTGCGCAAAATGGGTGCCGATATCCTGTTGGCCTCCGAACTCGGCGGACAGGAACCGCCTGCCCTGGAGAGTGCGACTCCCTGGCTACGCGAAGCTGAGATACATCAACAGGGACCCTTCCTGCGCAAGCAACAGCAGCGATCACCCCACATGATAGACTTGCTTTTGCGCACATATGATCTCGCGATGGCGACCATCGGCATGCACAGTATCCGCGAAGCCGACATTGTTATTCGTCCCAAACTGCACCGCGTCTCTTTGCGCCAGTTCTCCGAGGGCCGCAAATTTGTCTCAGCCGGTCGCGACGCCGTAGAACAGGCTATGCCAGCCTTGAAAGCACGTTTGCCCTGGTTGTAACAGCACCATGTTCAAACAGGTGATGGCGGCGATCATCCTCCCGCACGTTTAACCTTATACCCCATCTCGGTCAATTTGGCCTGCACTTTGTCGCAATGGTCCCCCTGAATCTCGATAGTGCCATCCTTGATGGTCCCGCCAGTGCCGCACAACTTTTTCAGTTGTTGCGCCAACGTAGCTAGCGCATCTCCATTCGCGGGAACGCCCGTAATGACTGTCACAGTCTTTCCACCGCGTCCCTTGCGGTCGCGCATCACGCGCACAATGCCATCACTTTTCTTCGTCGCCTGGCTAGCCGAGGTGGGCTGGCCGCACCGGCACTCTTTATATGAACGCCCACATTTCGGGCAAGTATCAATTCTGCCACCATCGGTGGAATAGACGAGGCGGTCTGGCATGAGAAACTCCTTTTTGAGCAAGTATAGTCACAAAAATTGTATCATAATAGGAAACAAAGTTGGAGGAGACCACATCATTGCTCATTATTGATGCACACGAAGATATTGCTTACAACGCGCTGGCGATGGGGCGCGATATTCGCCATTCTGTTCATGAAACGCGACTGCGTGAGGAGCGCGAGGGCGTCAATCTGGGCGAGGACGGCACCGGCGGCATCGCCATGTCGGGTCTGCCCGAATTGCGACGGGGCGGCTTTGGTGTGGTGTTTGGCGTTATCTTCGCGTTTCCTATGCACGCGGCAACCTGTTGTGATAGCTGTTACGCGCAATCGTATACTAACGCTGAAGAAGCCTATGCAGTGGCGCAGCAGCAAATGGCCTATTACAACATGTTGGCGCAAGAACCCGGCATTTCGCTTGTGCGAACACAGCAAGACCTTGCGCGTGTACTGACGGCATGGGAACACTCCTCGCCCGCTGAACCCGAGCGTCCACTGGGCATTGTGCCGTTGATGGAAGGAGCGGATCCCATTCGCACGCCGGAAGAGGCGGCGCAATGGTACGCCGCTGGATTGCGCATCGTCGGGCCGGCATGGCAACAAACGCGCTATAGCGGGGGTACGGCTGCCCCTGGTCCCTTGACACCTGACGGCAAGTCTCTGTTGCGCGAGATGGAGCGCGTCGGCCTGATACTGGATACCACCCATTTAGCCGAAGAGAGCTTCTGGCAGGCGCTGGAACACTTTCAGGGTGCCGTTATCGCCAGCCACAGCAATTGTCGTGTCTTCGCTCCCGGTGATCGCCAGTTGAGCGATGCTATGATTCGTGCGCTGGCTGAACGCGATGGCGTCATTGGCATTGTCCCCTTCAACAAATTTCTTACCGCCGACTGGACTCGCGAACGGCGCTTCCCTGTGACGCTTAACCAGATAGTACTACATATTGACCACGTCTGCCAGCTAACGGGCGACGCCTTGCATGTCGGAATCGGCAGTGATATAGACGGCGGTTTTGGTCGCGATGAAACTCCGCTGGAACTCGATACCGTCGTTGATATCGCCCGGTTGGCCGATGCACTACGTACCAGGGGTTATACTGAAGAGGCTGTGCTAAACGTTATGGGCGGCAACTGGCGTCGCCTGTTGGAACGTGCCTTGCCCTCGGACTGACACTAATAGAAATAGTAATTCGTCTATATAGTAGGGGGTTATTGTTTCATGCTCAGTACATTAGAAGGCATCCAGTTTCAGCACTATCAGGTACAGCGTCTGCTCGATCGTGGAGGTATGTCCACGGTCTATCTTGCGACTGACAGGCAAAATCAGCAGGAAGTCGCCATCAAGATGGTGCATGGCAGCCATGTGGATAACAGCGAGCGTTTTCAGCGCGAGATAGAGATTGTGCGCACGCTCACGCATGAGCATATTCTGCCTATCCTGGATAGTGGCACCTACGAAGACTGGTACTACATGGTCATGCCCTACATCGCGGGTGGTACGCTGCAAGAACGCATCGAACGGCACTTCTTGACGCTGGACGATGCCGGGGTCATCCTGGAGCAGGTCGCGGATGCACTCCAGTATGCCCATGACAGGGGTATCATCCATCGAGACATTAAGCCGACCAATGTGTTGCTGCAAGACGACGACTGTATCTATCTGGCGGATTTTGGTGTAGCGAAAGCGTCGGATGCCGATAATAGCATGACACGTACCGGCGCTATGATTGGCACGCCTAAGTACATGGCTCCTGAACTGGCGTTTGAGCCGGCTACAACTGTGAGCGATGTCTATTCTCTCGGTGTATTGCTGTATCAAATGCTCACCGGTCGCGTTCCTTTTGAAGGCGCAACACCGCTGCAAACGCTGCAAAAGCATATAGAAGAGCAGCCTGTGCCACCCTCACTGCTCAATCCTGCTATTCCATATACCGTTGAGCAGGTTATTTTATGCGCCATGCATAAAGACCCACGTCTACGTTTTCAGACGCCGCATGAACTGGCGCAAGCCTATAATGCCGCTCTGCATACTACTCCTATGACTCCTGTGTCTCCTGTAACGCCTATGCCGCCTGTGCTGGTGGTTGTGCGCCGCGTTTCCCGACGGAAACGCATACCTCTTGCCCTGATTGTGGCGCTCCTGATACTCGTGCTGCTCTTCAGCGTGATGCTTGTGTTTGTTCCTCTTGTCTATCAACAACCACATAGCGCTGCTACTGCACCCCGTACTCATATAACTGTAGCTGCGACGAAACCAGGTATTACCGTTACCCCATCGGTACAGCCGACTGCTCGCCCTACTGCAACTCCTGTCCGGCAAGTTACTACCTCTAACTATGACCATACTCACAAACATGGTCATGGGCATAATAATTAGCTTTGTAACTGTTGCCTGGCTAGATATGTGTAAGCGTGGTTTCTCTGTGGCGCATCATAAAAAATGAAAATGTGATATTTTTGTGTTCAAAATGCTTTCTAATGTGATTCTCATGTGAGATAAATGATGTAAATTTAAGTTCAAATACGACTATCGCGATGACGATGTGAACGGGGATGAGTGGCTTAATGGAGGGATTAGCTGACACTTTCAGATCGTGGAGGCTATTGTGATACATCTGCCTATCGCACTGCACCCAGGCCAGGCATCTGAAAAAACATAGGCGGCGCTGACACTAAATAACGTTGTCAGGCGTATACCTGAATAGCGAATGAAAACAAGCTATCAGGGTTGGGGTTATATCTATGTTAGAACTGGAAGGCACACAACTCGGTCACTACCAGTTGCAGCAACGTCTTGCACGTGGCGGCATGTCGGAAGTGTACCTGGCTCTTGACACGCATACTCGGAGCGCCGTTGCGCTCAAAATAGTCAATAAATTACAGGAAGATCATACGCAGCGTTTCCAGCACGAAGTGCAGGTGTTAGCGCAACTGGTGCACCGGCATATTTTACAGGTGTTTGAGTACGGCGAAGATGAGACCTGGTGCTATGTTGCCATGCCTTATGTGAAAGAAGGCACATTGCGTAATCGTTTGTATGATGGGCCGTTATCCTTAGCAGAGGCCGATGTTCTCTTCACGCAAATTGCCGCAGCATTGCAATGGGCGCATGAACACGGTATTATTCACCGCGATATCAAACCCTCAAATGTGTTGTTGCACGAAGGCACGCATGTGTATCTTGCCGATTTTGGCCTGGCAAAGTCGCTCACAGATGAACATGACATGACGCAAACAGGCTGCCTGATAGGCACGCCGGAGTATATGGCTCCGGAGTTGTCAGAGGAACCAGCGAGCTGCGCCAGTGATATTTATGCGTTGGGGGTCTTGCTCTACCAGATGCTTACCGGTCAGGTTCCTTTTCATGGCGAGACGCCGCTGGCAATCTACTGGAAGCATTTACGGGAAATACCGCAACCGCCATCGCAACTCAATCCCGCTCTACCCGCGTCAGTTGAAAACGTCATTCTGCGTGCGCTGGAAAAAGACCCACAGCAGCGTTTCACATCTGTACGTGCGATGGCCGAGGCTTTTTCTGCCGCGGTTGCGGAGGCAGATGCGGCACAGGCGCAAATAGCACAACTGCATTTAACGGCACCTTCTATCCGCTACTATTCAGCAATACACACAACATCGTCATTCGGACAGCTCAATCTGGCAAAGTTGCACAGTCTTCACAGCCGCAAACTTCGCCCTACCTATCTGGCATTCGCGGCACTGCTCTTCCTGTTTATCGTTCCCCTGACGCTGGGTGTTACCTTCTCTTTGAGGGGCCTTCATTCTGCAACCCCGGCAGCATTGGGTGCGAGTGTGCAATTTGTGAGCAGGCATACTCCGCCGGTAACAGTAACACCAACCGTGACGAATACAGGGAATCATACGACGGGTACAAGTACGAATACAGGCAAAGCGACAAGTGCAGTGGTACCAGTCAAGCTACCTGCTCACAACAATGGCGGAAGCCATAATCACGATGGCGACAGCGGACATGGAAGTGGCGATGGTGGACACAAGCATGGGCATAGTGGTGGGCATGGACATAGTAAACATATTCGGAGTCGCAAATAATAGTAACAGAACAGCCGCGAATGGTTCAACAAACTATTCGCGGCTGTTCTGTTAGTTAATCAGATTGAGGCTCAACCTTAATGCCAGATCAACACGGCCGAGTTCTTCGGCGGTGATGAAACCACGGCGGCGCAAGAGGCGCGTTTTTTCAATCGTCATGATCTGTTCGCATTTCACATCGGTATAATCGGTCAGACCGTTCTCTTCCGTGGGGGCGATGCGCACGTGAAGCGGCAATTCGCGCTCGGTGCGACTCATTGAGGCAACGATGGTGAGGGGATAAGATGGAGACGCATTCCCGCGATCATTCTGAATGATCAACGCGGGCCTTGTCCCCTGTTGTTCGGCTCCACGACCGGGAGACCAGTTCACATCCCAAATCTCGCCACGCCGAGGATTATGCGGCACTGAATTGGGCTCGTGATGTTTCGATTGTTGGGGGCTGGGCGGTGTTGGCCTCGCCTCACTACTCATGCAACCATACCCTACGCGACCATGCCTTCATGGCCTGCTTCAAAGAAGAATCGAGCTTCATCAAGTGTTTCTGGGAGGGAACCGAGGTAGGCGTAAGCTTCATCGAGGGTGTGAGAGAGAGCGGTGAGTGTTTGTTCGCGTTTCTGAAGGATTGCTGCTTTGACCTGTTGAAAATTATCTTGCTGCATTAGTTCCATAATTGTTTCCACAACATCTCCTAACGAAGATTCTAGCTCAACGGCAAGAGCCTTTAGCTCTTTGTGTTGCGTTGAGGGTATCTGTATTGATTTGCGGATAAAGTTCTCATGACGATAAAAATCAGGATGTACAACAGCCATGAAACTGCCTCCTAATCGTGACGTGAAGCCTTTAAGTCTCTTCTAATTGTAGTCGGTCCCTGCTAATTTGTCAATAAAGAACACGCCAATTAGATTAGAAAAATTGAAAACTACAAATTTCCTTTTTCATAATCCTCATGTCGCCTGCCAGACCTTAACCGTTCCATCGTCGCTGGCAGATGCAATCTTTGTACTATCCGGCGACCATGTGACCGACTCAACCTCGTTGGAATGCCCGTTATAGGTGCGCAACGTCGTACCTGTGGTCGCGCCCCATACTTTGACCGTGGTGTCGCGACTGCCCGAAGCAACGCGGGAAGTATCTGGCGACCATGCGACAGCGACGACAAAATCGGTATGACCAGTATAGTTGAGGTAGCGTTGTCCGGTGGTCGCTTCCCATACCTGAACCGTGGTATCATCGCTGGCGGAAGCGATGCGCGTGCCATTGGGCATCCAGGCCAGTGAAACGACATCGCTGGTATGCTGATTGTACGTATTAATCCAGTTGCCTGTCATGGCTTCCCATACCTGTGCAGTTGCATCTCCACCACCGGAAACAATGGTTGCGCTGTTGGATGCCCATGCGACAGAGTTGACATAATGTTCATGCCCACTGTAAGTGGCAATCGGATTGCCATTTGTGTCCCATACTTTCGCCAATTTATCGCCGCCGCCCGATACGATATAGGCACCGTTAGGCGACCATGCGACAGAGTTGACCTGGCTGCTATGGCCTTGCCAGTTGGCGAGACTGTTGCCACTCGCGGCATCCCAGATTTGAATAGTCCCATCTTTTTGCCCGGAGACGACACGTGTATTGTCTGGCGACCATGCGACAGAGTAAACAATGGATGCGCCAGTATTGAGCGGATTCAGCAGATTGGTGCCGGTGGTGGCTGCCCATATTTCGATATTGGAGCCTAGACCAGCAGAAGCAATCCATGTCCCGTTTTGAGACCACGCGACGGTGTACATATTGGCCGGCCCGCGATAGATTACATAGGTGTATATCGCAGGTGGCGTCGTTGGTTGCTGTGTCGGCGTAGGACTGGCTGTCGGTGAAGGAGTCGCGGTGGCTTGCTGCACCGGCGTTTGAGCATGGGCTGTAGCAGGTGCAGTGGGTTGTTGCGTAAGTTGTGTAACAGGTGCCGGGTGGGGTAAGATGCCAGCTTTTTCCGCCAGTGCGAAGAGCGCACCACCGGTGGTTAACGTAGCAACGCCAAGCATACCGATCAGCAATCCACGGCGAGAGAAAAGGGGTGACTGTTTCTTTTCTTCCTCACGATGGGCAAACTCGGTATATTCGGCAACCTTCACGGTATGTCCCGGCTCTAGCGGCATAGGTTCTATCTGAGCCACTACTAGCGGGTTGGATGGCGGTGTAATGGTAGGATAGCTGGGCAGAGAAGGATTGGAGACAATATTCGGCTGAGACGGCGTAATGGTTGGCCCGGTAATCGAGGCTATTTGTGTTGGCAACGTCCCGATTGTCGCGGAAGGCGTTGAGCCTGGCACAATAAACGTTGCATCGTTGGATGGCTGCATAATGAATGGGCGGCTGGCCTGTTCCAGTGCATTGGCGAATGCTTCGATACGGGCAAAACGGTGCGCCGGGTCTTTGGCAAGCGCCATTGAGACGACTTGCTCAACCTCGTCCGGCAATGTGGGCAAGATTTCCCGTAGTGGTCGCGGAGGCACCAGCATATGTTGCGTGACAATCTCGGTCAAGGTGCCATGAAATGGATAGCTGCCCGTCAACCATTCATACACGACAATGCCTAATGCGTACTGATCGCTGGCGGGCGAGGCTTTTCCTTGCAGTTGTTCCGGAGCCATGTATGCCGCCGTACCCGAAATCTCCTGCATGTTGTGCGAGCGTGAGGTATGGGCGATGACCGCGATGCCGAAGTCGCTGAGCAATATCTCGTTGTTGCTGCTCAGCAGCATATTTTCCGGCTTGATATCGCAGTGAATCAATTTCTGATGGTGCGCATATTGTAAGGCGCCGGCAACCTGTTTTGTATAGGAGACGATCATATCCAGAGGTAAGCGCGTACCGCGAGTATAGCGTCGTCGCAGCGAGCCGTTGGGTGCGTATTCCATCACGAGGAATGGATCACCTTGCATCGTCACATCGAAGTCAAGCACGCGCACAATGTGTGGATGTTGCAGGTTGGCAACCGTGCGAGCCTCATTCAGAAAGCCAGGCGTATCGTCGCCCTCTACACGGGCGTGCAATACCTTGATGGCGGCCTGTGAATTGAGGTAAATATGATCACCCAGGTAGACATCGGCGAATCCTCCATGCCCAAGCAGACGCCCAAGCCGGTATTTCCCAAATTGCTCTCCTACACGGTCTGCCATTGCTGTACCCCCGTCCGCTATTCTACGATGATATACCAGTTCTCATAGATGTGTGAGATGAGAAACCGTAAACTCCCCGATGTACAGTTACAGTAAGTATACATGTAACAAAACAATTTTAATTCAATAAACAGCGTATGTCAAGCCTCTAGTGTTTCCCTGGCGCTATTCAACTAGAACCGTTTCACAAAGTAAATCCAGGCCAGTTGTTTTACAAACCCTAATCGCTCATTCACCGAGAGTATAGCCATATTGGTCGTATCGTTCCATGTGCGAATCTGCTGGTGGTTGTGTGCTTGCGCGTAAGTGATAGCGTGCAGCTTCAAAACCAGCGCGATACTACGACGGCGATAGGCGCGTTGTACGCCTGTCAATCCCGTATACAGCGTGTTGTCTTGTCGGCTGGCCTGTAAAAAACTCATGCCGATGTACTTGCCGTTGTGTAGCGCGACAAAGAAGGCATCAGGCAGTGAGAGGGAACCGTTCAGAACGTAATCCATGAAGGCATAATAGCTCATCACTTTTCCTGCTACCGTCCCAGGCATATCTTGTGAGAGTTCGCAGTATAGCGCGTACAATTTCTGGTCGCGTTCCGGGTCGCTCGCCAGGACAGGAGCGGCTATAATTTCAATATCTTGCGCCCGAACAGCCTCTTCGACTGGCGCGAACAAAGCGCGGTTAAAATGCCGGACATCCATAAGCGACTCCCAACAGCGTTTCGTCTCACAAAACCCCTGCTTTTTAAGGAAGCATATGCCAGGAAGCATGTCCTCGCGCACCCTGTTTCTCACCGAGACAGCATTACGCGCTTGCAACGCGGCAAGCAGGTGGTTGGACATAGACGTTCCTATGCCCCGGTGTTGGAGGTCGGGATGAACCATGACGTTGACGCCAAATTCGCCTGCCTGTCCTCCTTCGAGAAACTGGCTATACTCGCAGGTTGCAATGATACTTCCGTCGTTTTCCATCACCCAACGCTGATGAGTACCTTCGGCACCCCGGTGCTGATCAAGAAAACGGGTTTCATCAACAGTGATGGCATAGTCAGGATAGAGCGTGTTCGACAGTTTGTTGTACATGACATAATCGTCGGGGGTAAAAAGTCTGATGGGGGGGTACATACGTTTTTTCCCTTCATTTGTTTTATTCTTGTACGTTCAAATGGCACCAGAGATGTTTAAACAAAGGACTTAAACGAAAACTACTAGTTGTGGTACGTATGTCGTTAATTCAGTAGTCTAGTATAGATTTAACAATGCAAGTGTAGAATAATGATGACATTTTGTCAAGGGCATAGTACTATGTAGCAAGATACAGGTGAAAAGAAGAGGCGCATTTTTTGCATGCCGTGCAAAAAATGCGCCTCTTCTTTTCACCTGTATCTTGCTATTTGAGGCTACTCAGGAAGTTCAGCACAATCGCGTTAAATTCCTCCGGTTTCTCCATAAAAGGATGATGCGCTGTCTCAGCAATGATCACCTTTTTTGCTTCTGGGATCTCGGCTGCCAGTTGATCCAGCGGATTTGGCCCGTCCCACTCTCCGAGAATGACGAGCGTCGGTACTCCAATCTTCGGCAGACGTCCAATGGCTGGCGGCTCTAATGGTACTGGCGGCGTCTGGGCCTGCGCCTCATCATCTGGGCGCTCCCAGTTGCGAGTCGTCATCTCGCGTACCCGCTCGCGCACATCGGGAGCCGCCTGCCCCGGGAGCCGACCCGGGCCATCCGTCCACAATTCGAGCGAGATTTCAACGGCTCGCGCAATGTCGTGCTGCTCAAATGCTTCTTCCAGGCTCGTATACATCCGCACCACCTCTGGATGCTGTTTCAGCATTTCTTCTGATGGATGAAATCCGCTGACACCCGCTGTGACCGGAATCAGCGCATCAACCATCTCAGGGTACTCAAGTGTAAAATCAATAGCCAACGCGCCTCCTCCAGAGACGCCCATCAGATAGGCGCTTTCGATGTCCAGGAATTTCAGCAATTCGTAGAGGTCCTGGCGATCAGAATACGCCTCCCCCTTCGTAATCAATCCTGAATCGCCAAAGCCTCGCTGATCGTAGCGGATGACCCGGTAGCGTTGGGCGAAGACGGCGAACTGATCGTCCCATGATCGCCTATCCAGCAGGTGTCCATGGACGAGAACAAATGGATGCCCTGCACCTGTAACCTCATAATAGAGCGTTGTGCCATTGACCTCGGCAATGCCTGTCTGCCTCTGTGTTGTTTCTGCCATATGATGCTCCTTATAAACTGCTATACATCACGATATGTTTCGGGTTCCTTGAAAAGTTTACCACGGAATGCGGGCAGTATTTATCCTGATTGCATTGCATTTCTCAGACTCCCGGTTTTTGTGCGACAATCCAGAGGAAGGTAACAGGTACACCATCCTCTTCCGCTGTTTTTTCTCTGTCGCTAAGAATGTGCAAACCTGCCTGTTCCACAAGTTGCCGATTGGTGGCGCTATCGTAGTGACTCCAGTACATTGGCGTGCCTAACCAGTTTTGCTCATAACCGGCCTCTAATGATGTTGCACCCATTGTGGCGACCAGTAAACCACCGGGACGCAACCAGGTAGCTATTGACTGCAACAGAGCCAGGTGTTCTTCACGCGGCACATGAATGATGGAATAAAATCTCTACAGCAAGAGTATGATATCATACAACTGAAAAAAGAGGAATATAGTAGATGTGCGGACTGCAAGCAAGATGCCCTAAATCTGTTACATCCCATGCCAATCAGCCGTTGTAAGATACAGAAATCTGAAAGTCATTTCGTATATATGTTTTTCGTATATATGTCGTATAGAGGGGAGTTCGTCTTATTATTACCTATCTACAAACCCAGGTACAGCGTCTTTTTAGTATTCGGATTGTGCGTTATGCGCTTGTCGGCGGCATCGGTATTCCAGTAAACTTACTGGCACTGGCACTTTTCTTACATTTGATGGGGGATGCGTGGTATCCACTGGCGTTGGCACTCTCTTTTGAGATTAGTACAACCGTCAATTTTTTCCTCAACCAGCTTTTCACCTATCGCGAGCAAAAAAATTTGAGCGTGCTGGAGTGGATCAAACGCGCTCTCAAGGCGCAGATGACCAGTCTCTCTGCCCAGGCTCTGACGTATGTAATCGCACTGTCACTCAAATATGGATTGCATATGAGTCCCTACATTGCAAGTGTTATCGGTATCGTCTGTGCTTTCTTCTTCAATTACGCTATCTCCAATCGTTACGTGTTCCGCCCAACGCCAACGGTAGGGCAGCCGTTTGAACAGGTGACACAGGCGACCGAGTAGCCAGCAATAGGCTGCTGCCTATTTCTGGTTTGTTTTACGTAGCCAGACCGTTTGGCCCCCAGCACCGGAAGATGAGGAAGTAGCGGAGGGGGCCGGAACCTCAACGTAGATGGTGCCGTTCTCTACTTTTGTGTTGAGCCGGGGCAATGGGCGCAGGTAGTGGACGCCCCAGTTACCGGTGTTGGTATCTATACCGCCAGATGCGGTGAAGGTGCTGCCGTGGCAAGGGCAATAAAATGTGCGGTCGCTATTCTGCCAGTTGACGATACAACCCATGTGCGTGCAGGCGGCGGACATCGCGATGATTGTTTCTTTCGTCGGATCGCTATTGTCGCGAATGACATAGCCAACTATTGCGTTGGCGCTAAAAGGCACGGCGTCGTTGCCCAGCTTTGCTAATGTTGTGACGGGGTGCCATATGGTTGGGACGTCGGCTGCTATTAGAGGTGTGTCTGTGGGTGTATAAGTGGCGGTGCTTGCATTATTGCTTCCAACTTGTTCAATCACGCGGTCTATGCCAGCGCCAATAGCCAGTGAGGCGGCAACCGCCGCGCCGCCCGCGAACAATGCACGTCGCCGTGAGACGCGGGATGGTTGTTTCTGTTTCCCCTGTTTCCCCTGTTTTCCCGACGATTGTACAGCCGTAACTGGCTGCTGTAGCTCCTGTTCGAGTTTCGCTTGCAATGCTTGCGCAAACTCTGGACGTGGCTCACTCGCTTCAGGTGAAGCCGAACGGAAGAGCGCCGCCATGCGGTAGACTCGCGCCTGCGCTGGCGTCATCTCCGCCGGTGGGTGGGCGATATGACCTGCCTGAAGCTCTTCCAGGTATTGTTCCAGCTCCAGATAGTCTTCAAATCGTTCCTGATCTTCACCTGACATAGTGCATTTTCTCCATTAGGGGGTTTCCGCCACAACTTTTTCCATGTCTGCGGCACGTTTCAGCGCACGAAATTGCAATACTTTGATATTTGCCTCTGACAATCCCATCTTTAGCGCGGTATCGCGAATAGAGAGGTTGAGCAGAAAACGACAATGCAGTACTTCGCGATAATGCTCCGGCAACGCTTGCAAAATACGCTGTACACGTTCGGTCGGACCCACATTGAAGACTGTCTCTTCTGCGTTTGCCGGGCCTTCCCAACCAGCATCCAACAATTCTTCAAGCGAACTCACCGAAATGCGATAATACGACCGCCAGTAGTCCGCGATAGTCGTCCGCGCAACCTGGAACAGCCATTTTTGCATACTCAGTTCGCCTCGCTCGGTATCAACACCGCGCACCGCTTTGATAAATATTTGTGAGGTTAAGTCCTCAGCCTCTTCACGATTTCCCACCTTGCTATACACAAAGCGGTATATCAGGCTAAGATTCTCCTGATAAAACGTCTGGAATTCCTGCGCATTCACAGTATCTCGCTCTACTCCTACAAACTGTGTCTGCCCTCTATGCCCCTGTTGACCGCGCAGCGTACTCACATAGTTCTCCCGCTCAGACGTTCATAAAAAGAAATATCAAAAAACTATCGGTCCGATAAACTGACGAATGCATCATCATCGTTACATCACAGTTATTAGTACGTGAGCGGGTTACGTTTTCAGGCTGCACGAATCATAAAAAGGGCGGATAACGCTTTACACACCTCTGCAAATACGCGGCGGTCTACCTTTGCAGAGGCGAAGCGCCATCCGCCCTGAGGGCATACTTGTTTGGGGCTTTCTCTCGTCTATCTAGTATACACGATTTCTCCGCCTTTTTGAAGCGTTCTGGCGACTTTTTTCGCGAAATCTGCTAACTGCGGAAAAATTCTGTAGCAGTTTGCGCCCTCTTTTATCCTGCGGTATAATAGGCGTACAACGTCAACTGAACCGGGCGAGGCACGACGAGGTATTTCGTTCTATCATATCGAGTGGCACGTTGATTCTAGAGATGCGAGCATAATTACATGATGTCCGTTAGTCTGCCGACAAAGGGCCGCGAATTCGCCGATGAAGGGGCCAGGGTACTCTGGCCCCTTTCACTCAGGTCTAAATCTCGGACGACGCTCCACAAATTCCGCTGCTTTGCTCATTTTGCCTCGTCTCGCCCGGTCAGTTATTGCAGGGGTAATCCCAATCTCTCGCTTTAAAGAATTGAGGATGGTATGTACAAAGGTCAATCGGGCATGTGGTCCTGGTTGCTGCATCGCATTACAGGACTCGGTATTCTCCTATTTCTCTTCGTCCACATTGTAGACGTATCCTTGCTTGCTTTTGGTCCTGGAACGAACGCGCCCTATGATAAGGGGGTTTTGTTGTTCGATACCGTCGAGGTACGGCTTTTGTCGCTTATGCTGATCGGCGCGGTGCTGTTCCATGCATTTAACGGCGTGCGTATCATGATCATTGATTTCTGGCACAAAGGCGTGCGCTATCAGGCGCTGATGTTCGTCATTGTGTTGATTATCACTGTGGTCGGGTTTGTACCGATGGCTTATTTCGTTATTGAACCGTTCCTGCCCGGCCATACTCTCGCGCTCTTTGGATTGAGATAGGTTTGTGGTACTAACCCATTCAGGGCGATGACCCTGATGGATAAAGGAGCTATAAATATGCGTATTGCGACTGGATTTGGTGCGAAACCGGCTGGCGGCGGATTTGAAACATTCTCATGGTATTTTTTCCGTGCCTCCGGCGTTCTGCTCATCTTTCTTGTCATCATTCACTTGATTATCATGCACGCGGCAAACGATGTTGCCCAGACTACCTATAGTTTTGTTTCCTCGCGCTACTCCAACCCGTTCTGGCGTTTGTATGACTGGCTGTTACTCACGCTGGCCTTGCTGCACGGCATGAACGGACTGCGTGTGGTGATTGATGATTATGTGCATAAGCGCGGCGCTCGCCTGACCGCGCTCTCCATCGCGGGAGCATTGACCGTCGCCTTCTTTATGTTGGGTACGATTACCTTAATTGCGTTCCAGCCGCGTTAGTGCGACGGAAGTAGCAGACAGGGAAAAGTCATGTATTTTAAATTTGATGTGGTCATCGTCGGCTCCGGTGGGGCCGGCCTGATGGCGGCAATGCAACTGCCAAACGCGAGCGTCGCAGTTCTCAGTAAGGTTTATCCGACGCGCTCGCATACCGGCGCGGCCCAGGGTGGTGTCGCTGCCGCGCTTGGCAACCAGGAAGAAGACCACTGGAAGTGGCATATGTATGATACCGTCAAGGGCGGCGACTACCTCGTTGACCAGCCCGCGGCAGAGATTCTGACCCGCGAGGCCATTGATGCCGTCTACGAGCTTGAGCATCGCGGCCTCCCCTTCAACCGCACAGCCGACGGGCGCATTGACCAGCGCCGCTTCGGTGGACACACACGCAACTACGGTGAAGCACCTGTGCGTCGCTCCTGCTACGCTGCCGACCGCACCGGACATATGATTCTCCAGACCATGTATCAGAACGCCATCAAGAATCAGGTGCGTTTCTTCAACGAATACCTCGTGCTTGACCTGCTGCTCAACGACGGTCAGGCCTGTGGCGTCGTGGCAATGGAGATTCGCTCCGGCGAAATTCATACCTTCCATGCCAAAGCTGTTCTCTTCGCCACCGGCGGCTATGGGCGTGCATGGCGCGTGACCAGCAATGCTTTCGCCTGTACTGGCGATGGCATGGCAATTGCCTATCGCCGCGGCATCCCTTTGCAGGACATGGAGATGTACCAGTTCCATCCGACAGGTATTTATAAAGTAGGCGTATTGCTCAGCGAGGCAGCACGCGGCGAAGGCGGCAAACTGCTCAACGGCAAGGGCGAGTACTTTATGGAACGCTACATGCCCACACTGAAAGACCTCGCGCCACGCGATATCGTCTCGCGCTGCATCATCCAGGAAGTAAAGGATGGCAACGGCGTGGACGGCAAGGATTACGTCTATCTGGATGTGCGGCACCTCGGTGCGAAAGTGATTGCCGAGAAACTGCCCGATATCACCGACTTTGCCCGCAACTACCTCGGCGTCGAGCCAATTACCGAACCGGTGCCGATTCAGCCAACCGCTCACTATGCGATGGGCGGTATTCCCACCGATGTTGATGCCCGTGTCGTCATTGACCCGCAATGGACACCAATGCCAGGTTTCTATGCTGCTGGTGAAGTTGCCTGCGTCTCCGTTCACGGTGCCAATCGTCTCGGCACCAATTCATTGGTAGACCTGATCGTCTTCGGTCGCCGCGCCGGCAAGCACATGGCGAAGTTCATTGCTGAGAACGACCACGCACCCTTGCCCGACGAACCTGAAGCCTATTCCCGCGAACTGGTGAGCAACTTAACATCCTCGACAGGCGGCGAATCGGCCTACCGTGTACGCAGTGCGTTGCAAAACGAGATGGACGATAAAGTCTTCGTGGAGCGCAGCGACCAGGGTCTCCGCCACGCGCTTGACACGCTCGATGGCTTGCAGGAAACCTTTAAGCGCATACAATTGCAGGATAAGGGCAAGAAGTTCAACACGGAACTGACGGAAGCTATCGAACTAGGTTTCCTGCTCGATTGCTCCGAGGCCACCATTCATGGCGCTCTGGCCCGTACCGAGAGTCGTGGAGCGCACTTCCGTCTCGATTACCAGAAGCGCGACGATGTAAACTGGCTCAAACACACGCTCGCCTACAAAGGCAGCAAAGCCCACGACGTGCGGCTCGACTACAAAGACGTGTTGATGGTTGAAGACCCGATATTCAAACCCAAAGAACGGAAATACTAGGAGAAGTTTATGAACGTATTAGTGCGTATCAAACGTTTCGACCCTGAGAAAGACAAAAAGCCGTACTGGGCCGATTATCGCGTTGAGGCGGAGCCAATTGAACGCTTATTAGATATCCTCAACATCATTAAGTGGACAATGGACGGTTCCCTCACCTACCGTCGTTCGTGCGCACATGGCGTTTGCGGCTCTGATGCCATGCGCATCAACGGGCGCAATCGCCTCGCGTGCAAAGTGTTGATGCGCGACGTGGGCGACAAAGTGACGATTGAACCAATGCTCGGTTTTCCGGTCATGAAAGACCTTGTGGTAGACATGGAAGCGTTCTTCGACAAGTACAAATCTGTCAAGCCGTACCTGATTACCTATGATAGTGAGCCAGGAACGGAGCGACTGCAAAGCCCTGAAGAACGCGCCCGCTACGACGAAGGCACCAAGTGCATCCTCTGTGGTGCCTGCACCGGTTCTTGCCCATCGGTCTGGGGCAACCCCGACTGGGTGGGACCGGCCTCGATAGTGAACGCGCACCGCTTCATCTTCGATAGCCGCGATGAAGGTGGGGCCGAACGCCTGGGTATTCTCGGCAAACGCGACGGCGTCTGGCGTTGCCGCACCATCTTCAACTGCACCGATGCCTGCCCCCGTGGTATCCCCGTCACCGATCTGATTGAACAGGTCAAACGCGCCATCGTCTACAATGATACTACAGGGAATTAACAACACAAAAAATCTCTTGTGCGCAGCTTCTGTTGCGCACAAGAGATTTTTTGTGTGAGGGATAAATAGTATGACCATAGAGACTGAGACATGGCAACACCGTGACATCATGACCAATGGTATTCGTATGCATTACGTGACGCAGGGCGAGGGGCCGCTCATTGTGCTGTTGCACGGCTTCCCAGAGTTCTGGTATTCCTGGCGTCACCAGATACCCGTTCTCGCGGCGCAGGGCTATCGCGTGGTGGCCCCCGATTTACGCGGCTATAACGATACCGACAAGCCGCGCACGGGCTACGATGTGGCAACATTGTTACGCGATATTCAGGGTCTAATTCAAGGTCTGGGGTATGATAAAGCCGTCATTGTTGGGCATGATTGGGGTGGTGCGCTGGCCTGGGCCTTCGCCGTCGGTTATCCGCAAATGACCGAACGCCTGATTGTGCTGAACGCGCCCCATCCCGGAGCCTTTGCCCGCGAATTACGCACGCTTAACCAGTTGCGCAAAAGCTGGTACATGTTCGTTTTTCAGCTTCCCTGGCTGCCGGAGTTGGCGCTCTCAAGCAACCATGCCAACGCGATTGGCCGTATGCTGCGTGGTAGCGCCGTACAAAAAGAAGCCTTTACCCGCGATATTACCGCGAAATACCAGGCAGCGATGAGCAAGCCCGGCGCGATGACCGCCGCGCTCAACTACTATCGCCAGTTGTTTCGTACCTTTCCACAACAACGACCCGACGAACACGTCCACGTCAGCGCACCCACGCTCCTCATCTGGGGTGAGCAAGACATCGCTCTCGGCATCGAACTGACACACGGCCTCAATCAATGGGTGGATAACCTGCATATCGAATACATCGCCGATAGCGGCCACTGGGTGCAGCAAGAGCAACCAGAAAAAGTCAACCGTTTGATGGTGGATTTTCTGACAGCGACTCGATGACAACATATTTCCCTTTTCCTTATGGTGTGTTACAATTGGCTTGCTCAAATATGATGAATTTAGCTACGCCTTGGCTGATATACTAAGATTTAATATAAGGGATAAACAATCAAGGTACAAATGGGAGATATTCACATGAAGGTGACAGTGCGCAACCTCGGACCTATTAAAGATGAGGCTCATATAGATCTCAAGCCTCTTACCATATTTATTGGCCCAAACAATGCAGGAAAAACATGGTTAGCTTATGCACTGGCAGGTATTTTTGGTTCGTATGGCATGAGAGAATATACACGTGCTTATGTCGAAGAACAAGTTCCGATCATCTATGAACCATTGAACAATGCCATTGAACAAGTATTGGCAGAAGGAAATGCAACTATTGATTTGGTGCAATTTGCCAATAATTATGGAGATCAGTATTTTAACGCTGTCGCAAATTTTGCTCGGAATTGGATGCACCGATTTCTAAGTACAAAGTTGACTCAATTTGATGATGTGAGTATTTCAGTGAGCTTGATTGAAAACAAAGCACAATTTCTCAGTCGTATTTCTCAGTATTCTCAAGTAAGCAGTATTGCTATTGGCCCAAAAGGCTCATTGCTGACAATACGCAAAAGGCAAGGCGAGGATAAATTATTTGTCTATACTTCTATAGAGTTACAAGATGCTGGAGGTCAGGAGGAACAAATAGGAGAAAGAATTCCTCCCGAAGTAGTTAAGGAACGATTGGTCAATTTTGTTTCAACAGTGTTGCGCCGCTCTCTCTATCCTCAGATACGCATATTTCCTACTGAAAGGACAACACTTGTTACAGCCCGATTTCGTGAGCGAGTAAGAGAACTTCCCCGAACCAATGAGAAGTGGGTAGAAGCACTGGAAATACTGACAAAACTGACAAAAGAATTAACGGATGTTGGAGATTTAACTGAACAAAGCAATCTTCGAGAAGCAATGTGGCCTATTGGTTCTTTTATTAACATGCTTGGCAGTATTTTCAAAAATGGCACAAGAGAGAGGGAAGAGAGAGAAAAAAACGCTAACAATGATCCATTCGTTCAAAAGTACATTGAGCTTGCTGAGATTTTAGAGAAGCAAATTTTGAACGGCAGTGTAGATTTTTCTACGTCTGAACCAGATCCAGGGAGGGAAGTTCTCTTTCAACCATCACAAGATGTCACTCTCGAAATTCCAATAGCATCTTCAATGGTAAAAGAGCTTTCACCACTGGTACTCTATCTGCGACATCTTGCCCGTCCCGGTGAATTGCTCATCATAGATGAACCTGAGATGAACTTACATCCTGCTGCTCAGGTAAAAATCATCGAATTTCTGGCAATGTTGGTGAATGCTGGATTAAATGTACTTATCACTACACATAGTACCTACATCGTTGATCACCTGATAAACTTGATGAATGCTTATAAGCATGACAATCAGGACGAAATTGTTGATATGTTTCTTTTGGAGCAAAAAGAGGCTTTTATTGCTCAGGATAAGGTGTCAGTTTATCAAATCGAAGATGGCAACGTAGAAGATATTCTCGACGCGGACGGAAATATTCACTGGAAAACATTCAGCGATGTTACAAAATATATTCAACAGCTACATTTTGAACTATAAAAATTGGGGGAGAAAGCTGTGTCTTTTAGCAGGTTGCTACTGGTTGCGGCAAATTCTAAGAAACAAATAAGGGGAGTAAAGGGAGATAGGATAGTTGTAAATCCGCGGCGTTCCCTGGCCGATGGTAGCCGCGATCCTTATGAAGGTGAAGTTGTTCTTTGTTTTGAGATTGATGATCCGCGGGACAAAGAAAAAAAGGTCTGTCGGGGGCTTGGTATACAAGAGAATGACAAGAAGTGTGATGGAATTATTTTTTATTCACAGGATGATTGGGAGCATAGAGTTATTTGCCTTGTGGAAATGAAAAGCACCCAGATTAAAACTGTTGCGGAGCAGATCATATCAACGAGAAATCATATAAAAGAGCTTCTTCGTGAAGAGTGTGGCGATCATTGCAGCAAACAATTTCAACATATTGAGTGGAAAGCATGTTTCTATTACCATGAAGCTTCACATGATGAGGTTGTAAGCATTCAAAGACAATTACGCAGTAGCGGGTTTACTAGTGTTACCCTATTCACTACAAATGATTTTGATGCAGGCCCATTCTTACGCGGTGAGGAAAATACGAGAGAATTAGCAAGAAGAAATCGTCGTAAAAGGTGAAGAAGTAAGTGTAAAACACTGCATAGCATAGCGTACACAGGAGATTTTATCATGGTCGCGGTCGGAGTCATCGGGAGTGGTGCCTGGGGTACGACACTGGCGATATTACTGGCACAGAAGGGAATTGCGACGACGCTGTGGGAACACAATCCTGAACGGGCGGTGGAGATGCAGCGTGTGCGTGAAAACACTATGTTTCTCCCTGGTTTCCACTTCCCTGACGGGCTGCATGTTACCGCGAACATCAAGGAGGCTGTGCAAGATAAGGATATGTTGCTGCTGGTGACGCCCTCGCAGCGTATGCGTGAGAATGTGCGGTTGATTGCTCCCTATGTTGGAGCGGATACATTACTGGTGAGTGCCAGCAAGGGCATTGAAGTGGATACACTCAAACGCATGACGGAGATTATCGCTGAGGAGTTACCGGAGGCGCGAAACCGCATTGCTGCCCTCAGCGGTCCCAACATCTCTCGCGAAGTTGCCGAGGGTAAGCCTACTGCCGCCGTCGTTGCCTCTCAAGAACAAGATGTTGCAGTGCGAGTGCGCACCCTGCTCTCCACGTCACGTTTCCGTGTCTATACCTCTACCGATGTTGTTGGCGTCGAACTGGGCGGCGCATTGAAGAATATTATCGCCATCGGTGCCGGTTTCAACGAAGGCATGGGCTTTGGCGAGAACGCGAAGGCAGCCTTTATTGCAAGAGGTGTCGCGGAAATTGCCCGTCTCGGCATTGCCGCCGGAGCGCACCCGCTCACTTTCACCGGCCTCGCCGGCATCGGCGACCTTATTGCCACCTGTGCCAGCCCACTTAGTCGCAATCAACAGCTTGGTCGTCGTCTCGCCTCCGGTGAGAAATTGGCGGATATCCTGGCCTCTACGCATACCATCGCCGAAGGAGTCTCCACCACAAAGGCCGCGCTGCAACTGGCTGCTCGCCACAATGTTGAATTGCCCATCACCGAACAACTCAGCCACGTCCTCTTTGAGGGCCTCGACCCACGGAAAGCCGTTCCCGAACTGATGATGCGCGACCTCAAAGACGAGATGGAAGGGATGCTATGAGCAACATGAACAGGCATATTTTTTGCGGGCGTCCGTCTTCGGCTAATGCGTCATCTTATTTAAGCGGTATTCCCTCTTTGCGGGTACCATGGGGCCGGACCTTCGGGCTATCTTGCTTGCTCATCATATTATTACTTTCCCTATCGCTCTCTGCTTGCATCACGAATCCGGCGACCAGCAGCAACGCACCCAATCCCTATCACCTGCTAACTCCCGGCGTTTTGACTGTGGGTAGTGATACGACCAATCCGCCGTTGGAGTATGCTGACCCGGCGACGCATACGACCTGGGGCTTCGATGTAGACCTCATCACTGCGTTGGCGCAACGCCTGGGCCTGAAAGTCACTATCGTCACGTCGAAATATGAGACGCTTATCAATGAGTTGTCGGATGGGCGGTACGACGCGGTAATATCGGGCATGAGCATTACGCCTGACCGGCAGCAGCAAGCAAATTTCATTCCGTACCTCAATGCCGGTGAATCGTTGCTGGTGCAGGCTGGCAATCCGCACCATATCACCAGTCTCGCGAGTCTATGCGGCATGGCAGTCGGCGTGCAGTCAGGCACAATAGAGCAGTTAGACGTACAGGCGGCTTCCTCTGTTTGCACTGAATCCGGCAAACCAGCGATTGCCATCACCAGTTTGGCAAACGAGGACCCTGTTGTACAGTTGCTGGCACAACAGAAGGTCGTCGCGACCTTTCAGGATTCGCCTGTCACCAATTACTACGTTAAGCAGCATCCCGCTCAATTTGCCGTCGGTGGTACGCTCATCAAGGCCGACCTTGATGGTATCGCCGTGCGCAAGGGTGATACTGCTCTCTTCAATGCCCTGCAAACAGCCTTGCATGCGATGGTAGCAGATGGTTCCTATCACAGGCTCATTGAAAAATGGGGTATGACTGACGGAGCAATTGCGAAAATTGCGGGTTGGATGTTGTCCGATGCTATCGTCAAGTTTGATGCAAAGTAGGGTGTGCTGCAATCGCGAAAATTGCGGGTTGGATGTTGTCCGATGCTATCGTCAAGTTTGATGCAAAGTAGGGTGTGCTGCAATTGCGAAAATTGCGGGTTGGATGTTGTCCGATGCTATCGTCAAGTTTGATGCAAAGTAGGGTGTGCTGCAATTGCGAAAATTGCGGGTTGGATGTTGTCCGATGCTATCGTCAAGTTTGATGCAAAGTAGGGTGTGCTGCAATTGCGAAAATTGCGGGTTGGATGTTGTCCGATCCCTGGCGACCACAAGGGTCGCCACTACTATGATGCGGTTTTGTGACAGACACTTTTTTGAACGTACTTATAGTTAAGCGCATGTGCAGGTTGTAACCAGTGAATGCATGTGTTACAGTATGTCTAATACGCATCGTATTTGTTCTTGTTCCAGAAGGAGGTTCCCCTATGTTTCCTATTTTCCGCTCTCATCGCGGGCAACGCCCCTCCGTAGGGCTATTGTTTGTGGGTGTCATTGTCGCACTGACATTGCTGCTTGCCGCTTGCGGCAGTAGCACCACCGGGTCAACGCCAGTTGCGACCCAGAATCCCGCGACGCCGACTGTTGCACCGCCTACCGATTTGATTACGCCGGGGACATTAACTGTTGGCAGCGATACAACCTATCCGCCGCAGGAGTATATTGATAACACAACCAACAAGGCGACTGGTTTTGACGTTGATCTCATCACGGCAATTGGTCAGCGCATGGGGTTGAAAGTCAATGTGGTGACGGCAAAGTTCGATACCATCATTGACGACCTGGCAAACAAACGCTACGATGTCGTCATCTCCGCTATCACAATTAATGCCGCCCGCCAACAAAAAGCCGATTTTGTTCCGTACTTCAACGCCGGTGAGTCTCTGCTTGTGCAAAACGGCAATCCCAAGAATATTAAGGGACTCAGCGACCTTTGCGGTCAAAACGTCGGCGTCCAAACTGGCACTGTTGAGCAGACGGACCTGCAAACCGCCAGTGATGCTTGCAAGAAGGCAGGCAAGCCAGCCATTAATATGACTGTTCTGCAAGACCAGACGGCTGTTGTACAGTTGTTGGCGAGCAATCGCGTGGTCGCAACCTTCCAGGACTCGCCTGTGACCGACTATTATAACAAACAGCATCCGGGCCAGTTTACTGTGGGTGGCTCCGTTATCAATGCTGCCCAGGAAGGTATCGCTGTGCGCAAAGGCGATACCTCTATGTTCAATGCCATACAAACAGCCTTTAACCAGTTAAAGGCCGATGGCACGTATACCAGCATCATCAACAAGTGGGGCTTGACTACCGGTGCAATCTCGGTAATAGATCGCCGTAATACCTACGCTGTAGCATAATCCCGTAGGGGCCGATTGATCGCGCCCACCGCCGATTGATCGCGCCCACCGCCGATTTATCGGCCAGTTGGCTCCCTATCCACTGCGCATGGAGCCGATTATGAAGTTTAAAAATGAAAGCTGGATACCAATTTAGGCTCACACCGTTTTGTAGCTACAAAACATATCCGGTTTAAATTTTTTAAGTTCATAATCGGCGGTGGACACAGTGAGCAGATGATTTGCGCGGGCCGATAATGAAGTTTCACAAATGAGTAGGGATAGCATGAGCGTAAATATATCCCCATTAAAAAGTGAAACTTCATAATCGGCGGTGGACACAGTGAGCAGATGGTTTGCACGGAGCCGGTAAATCGGCGGTGGGCACGGTAAACCGGCCCCTACGGGTTATGCAATATTACAAGGAGGTTGCCATGTTTCGTTGGGATCTCGTCTGGCAATATCTTACTCTCCAGGACCCTAATAGTGTGTTTCTCAACGCGCTCTGGACAACAGTATGGATATCCGTTTTGGCCCAGGCTATTGGCGTTATCCTGGGACTTTTCCTCGCTTTGATGCGTATGTCGCGCTACCCGTTTCTCAACTGGCCCGCACGCGCTTATATCTGGTTCTTTCGCGGTAGTCCATTGCTCGTCCAGGTTCTTCTGTTGTATGATGGTTTACCGCGTGTTTTGTCGTCGCTTTTGCTTCCTGCCTGGGCCTGCGTCGTTGTCGCCTTCTCGCTCAACGAAGGTGCCTACATGTCGGAAATTGTTCGTGCCGGCATCACTTCGGTAGACCCTGGGCAGATGGAGGCCGCGAAGTCACTGGGTATGCGCTTTTCGTTGGGCATGCGTCGTATCATTTTACCGCAGGCTGCGCGTGTCATCATTCCACCCCTCGGCAACGAATTCAATAACATGCTCAAGACAACCTCTATTGCTTCAGTCATCGGACTGATTGAATTGACTGGTGCCGCCGAAACGTATGGTTCGCAAGATTTCGTCATTTTCGAACTATTGATTGTCGCTACCGTCTATTACCTGTTGCTGACGACCATCTGGGGCTTTATCCAGGCTTGGATTGAGAATCGACTGGACCCCAACCGCAAGCTCAAAACGGATATCAATCAAAAGACCCTCGCGGCCCGTATGCTTGGCTTTGGTTCGCCGCGTACTGGCGGTGTGGGAACGATCACTGGTGGACGCTAGAGGCCAGAGAGGAAGTGAATCGCTATGTCAGATACAAGGGATACTCTGCCCGCAGGCTACCGGGGCGAGAGCGGCCTTGAAATGGTGCGGGCCGAGAAAATAGTCAAACGCTTCGGCGACCTCACCGTCCTGAATGGCGTTGACCTCTCGGTCAAGCGTGGACAGGTCGTGGTGATTATCGGCCCCAGCGGCTCCGGCAAAACGACGATGTTGCGCTGCATCAATCACCTGGAAAAAATTGACGATGGACGCATTTATATCGAAGGCGAACTGATGGGCTATCGCATCGTTAATGGCAAGCCGGTGGAGGACCGCGAAGCGAATATTGCCCGTATCCGTGCGCAAATCGGTTTCGTCTTCCAGCGTTTCAACCTATTCCCACACATGACCGCGCTCGAAAACATCATTGAGGCACCCATTCACGTGCTGCACGAGTCAAAAGATGTGGTAGTCGAGCGTGCGCATAGCTTACTGGCAAAGGTTGGGCTGGCGGAGAAGGCCAATGCTTTCCCGCACAGGCTCTCCGGCGGTCAACAGCAGCGCGTTGCCATCGCTCGTGCGCTGGCAATGAACCCCAAATTGATGCTCTTCGACGAAGCGACCTCCGCGCTCGATCCCGAACTGGTGGGAGAAGTCCTCAAAGTCATGCGCCAGCTTGCCGAAGAAGGCATGACGATGGTAGTGGTAACGCACGAAATGGGTTTTGCCCGCGATGTCGCCGACCACGTTATCTTCATGGACAAAGCCGTTATTGTGGAGCAAGGCACCCCCGAACAGGTTTTTGATCACTGCGAAAACGAACGCACGCGCAACTTTTTGGGCATGATCAAATAGAGCGGGAGCAGCAAAGCGAACATGAGTCTGCTCCCCTCCCGTTGCTGCTCCCGCTCTATTTGATCGGTAAGATTGAGGCCAATAGGTGAAAAGAGACGGTGACGGAAAGCTATAAAGGCAACATCATTGCTCGAGTGAACGTTGAAAAGCTGGTAAATCGTCTGACGATGCTTGTTGGCAGTTGATCTCGCAATACATAATTCTCCGGCTATTTCCCTGTCACTACATCCCTGGCAGATCAGCGCAAGGATTTCACGCTGCTGCTTCGTGAGCTTTTCAGGGATACGGTAATCAAGTCGTTCTACCCGTTGCTTGATAAATGCCGCATATTCGAGCATGCGTAAGCACGTCCCACAGTGAGCAGCAATGCTTTTGATTTGAAGGAGAAAGAGAATGACTCTTGTAATAGTGATTTGGACCTGTACTCTTGTTATGTGTAGTATCGCCTTCCTTACGGGATTAGTAGGTGGAGCATATCTATGGAGAGCAAGCCACAAAAAAGACACCGAGTCCACTCTCATCATGGTAATAGTAGCAACAGTGATAGCATTGGGTGGGACAATTACCTCTCTTTTTCGGCTCATCCAATTTTTGCACCATTCCTGGTCAGAGCTATTTAGAGGGCTGAAAAGCTTTTACATAACGAGCATTACACAGCATAAGCTCATCTATGTGAGAAATTACGAGAAAATTGCGTAATAGGTTATAGATGTGCGATAATGTACCAATCCCTTCCGCGTTCGTTGAGCAGTACCAGTAGTGTCCATTCCGGGCAGACTAAGGTTGAGGCCCGTCTCTGGCGGGTCAACCGTTCTCTCAAGTCGTTAGTATTTTTCAGGAGGGCATGATGCGCAAACAACCCCAACCGCGATTTTTGATGGTCAGCCTTTCCCTCTTATCCGTGCTGATTCTGTTGCTTTCTGCTTGCGGTCCATCAGGGACTTCAACGACCAACAGCAACAGCAACAGTGGCAAAGCGGTAAGAGGCGGTACCTGGATTGATGACCTGTACGAGGAACCCAGCTCACTCATCCCCAACGGCTCTTCGGAGACCTTTGCCGATCTGGTTGACAACGCGATCTGGGCCCCGCTATTCGTTGGGGACGCGAATGGTGCTATTCAGCCAGGGTTGGCGAGCGAAGTTCCCACCGTTGCCAATGGTGATGTCTCGTCTGATCTCAAGACGTGGACGATTAAGCTGCGTCCGAACTTAAAGTGGTCGGACGGACAGCCACTTAACGCGGATGATGTTGATTTCACCTGGAAGCTCTGGGACAATCCGAAATTCGGGGCGGCTGTCAACGCGGGCTTCAACCTGATCCAATCAGCAACGGTTTCCGCCGACAAGCTGTCAATCACGTTCCACCTCTCCGCAGCTTTCTCACCGTTTGCGGCCTCCTGGACGGACGGAGGATTTGCCCCACTGCCCGCTCACATTTTCAGCAGCATGGCACCAGATGCAGTGCTGAAATCGTCGCAAAACCTGAAACCGACCGTTTCCAGCGGCCCATTCACGGTCAGCGAGAGTGTTCCTGGCGACCATTATACAGTAGTGCGCAACCCGAATTACTACCAGGCGGCAAAGGGTTTGCCGTATCTCGATAGTATCGTGTTCCGCATAGTCACCAACCAGGACACGATTCTCAGTGATATTCAGTCTGGCTCCATTGACTCGTCCTGGTTCCTGGATGTGTCCAAGACGGCAACCTACAAACAAGTTAGCAACTATCGTCTTGTGGCAAATCCTCATACGGCGAACTTTGAGGCCATGTACTTTAATTTGCACAATCCCATTCTGCAAGATGTCAATGTCCGCAAAGCGATGGCGATGGCGATTGACCACACGGCGTTGATCAATGTAGCCCGGCGCGGGCAGGCGACTCCATTGTGTACCGATCACGGTTCAGCGTATAACCCGGGGTATCAGGCGAATGCTCCTTGCCCGCCCTTCGACGTCTCCGCCGCTAATGCCTTGCTCCAACAGGATGGGTGGATTATGGGGTCCGATGGTGTGCGCACAAAGAACGGCCAGCGGCTAGAGTTCCAGTACTCGACAACGGCGAATAATGCCTGGCGTGCTGCTGATGAGAACATTTTGCAGCAGGATTTCAAGGCCATTGGCGTGAAAATTGATATCCAGAATTATCCCGCCAGCACCTTCTTTGGCACCTTCCTTCCTGCCGGGAAGCCGGGCAAATACGACCTTGCCGAGTTTGAAAACGACTTCCCTTATGATCCTGACGATGCGTCGGAGTTTTCTTGCGCGGCGGTCCCGTCCGCGGCGAACAACTACGGTGGTGAGAACTTCGCTTTCTACTGTAACAAGCAGCTCGACAGTCTGTTCCTCCAGGAGCAGGCCACCGACAACGCTAGCGCCCGCCAGCAGGTCTTCAATCAGATTCACCAGATTTATCTGACGGCTTTCCCGTTCGTCACCCTCTATGGGCCGGTAGATATTGCGATGGTGAAAAACGGCGCAAACGGCTACTTGCCAGGCCCAATGGGTGCCTCCGAAACGGTGGGGGTATGGAACTGGTGGTGTACCGGCGGCAAGTGCTAAGGCAGAATGGTGCTGCTCGCTCTATAACGCGGTAAGAGTTAGCACATGGGGCATTCCAGCAACGCGGGGATAGGAGGACGGACGCCCGCAAGGGACCCTACCTCGCGTCGCACCACCGCCGTCCCTACGATGTGACGATGCCAGTAGTCTTCGTACATCGTAGGGACGGTGGAGTGGTGGTGCGCGGCAGGGCCTCTTGCGGGCGTCCGTTCTCTCATTGCGATGCTCCTAATAACATTCGGATGGCTTATGGTTCTCTTCTTTGAATTTAGCAAGGTTGGTGAGATCGGTAATTTCGGCAACATCGTGTTCCTGGTATAGACAAAATCCTGCATAGTGATGTATATTCACAGAAATATAGTACACTGGAACACGTTTATTTCGTTCTCATGTTTTGCTTGTTGGAGGCGTTTATGGGACGATACATTCTGAGCCGGTTGATACAGGCAATACCACTGCTCTTTCTTATTTCTATTGCTATGTTCGCGCTCATTCACGCGCTTCCTGGAGGGCCAGAGGCGGTTTTATTCAATCCTCGCTTGAGTGCTGCTGGTCGGGCCGCGTTACGCGCCCGTTTTGGCCTGGATGATCCAGTACCCGTGCAATATTTCAAATGGATCGGCAATGCTTTCGTGGGAAATTTCGGCTACTCGTTTGCAACGAATGAGGCCGTTTCGTCAATTCTTGCCCGGCGTTTCCCGGCCACACTGGAGTTATTCAGTATCGCGCTCGTGGAGGCGTTGATTATAGCGATTGCAGTAGGTATGATCTCTGCTTTACGCCAGTATACCTTGACGGATTATGTCCTGACAACGCTTGCATATTTCGGCATCGCGATGCCTATCTTCATCTTTGGCCTGTTCGCTCAGGATATCTTCGGCATATGGGCGCACTGGCTTCCCACCTCAGGAACAACAACGTTCGGCGTGACATTCGATGCCTTCAATGCCGCGTGGGATCACATCAACCATCTCATTTTACCCACGTCGGTACTGGCTATTACGTTTATTGCCACCTGGAGTCGCTATATGCGTGCGAGCATGATCGAGGTAAAGAGACAGGATTACATGCGTACCGCCCGTGCGAAAGGTGCGTCGACTTCAGCACTTATCTTCCGTCATGCGTTGCGCAACGCGGTCACCCCCTTCATCACCGTCGTTGCCATTGATTTTGGCACGGTGGCCGGTGGGGCCGCCATTACCGAAAGCGTCTTTGCCTGGCCGGGTATGGGCCAACTCTTTATCCAGTCACTTGATAGCAGGGACTATCCTGTGTTGCTGGCGATGCTGCTGCTCAGTGCCGTCTTCGTGGTCGCGTTCAATCTGATCGCAGATATTCTTTACGGAGTGATGGATCCGCGTATTCGCTATTCGTAGTTCTGGATGAGAAGGAGGGCATCGTGGATATATTTGATCAGGTGAATACTACCACTACGCAAGATGAATTCGAACCAATGCTGGAATTGACACCAGCATTGGTGCAGAAGCGGCGCAGTCAGGCACGCATCATCTTCGACCGTTTCATGCGTAACCGTACTGCGGTTGTAGGTGCGGCAATTCTGATCTTCATGTTTTTGTTTTGTTTTCTGGGTCCCTATGTAACCGGGCATAATAATCCCAATGCGATTAATGTGTCCAACGTGTCCCAAACACTGGCCGGGCCATCGTTAAGCTTCCCGCTTGGCACTGACGATGTTGGACGTGATGAACTGGCACGCGCTATGGCAGGTGGTCAGGTCTCGCTGCTGATCGGCCTCACCTCCATGCTCGTTGCCATTATTGTTGGTGTCGGTATCGGCTCAATCGCGGGCTTCTATGGCGGTATCATTGATAACCTGCTGATGCGTTTGACGGATGTTGTCTTAGCGGTTCCGTTGTACCTGCTGTTGTTTGTCCTTTCGGCCTCATTCATTGATCACACACCGAGAAGTGTCATTCTCCTGATTGCCGTTCTCGTCTGGCCTGCTGCTTCCCGTCTCGTGCGGGGTGAGTTTTTAGCTATCAAGGAACGCGAATACGTGCTGGCAGCACGCACAATCGGCGCGAAGGATTTTCGTCTGATGTTCCGGCACATTCTCCCCAATGCTGCCGGGCCGATTATTGTGAACGCAACAATCCTCGTTGGCAATAATATTATTCTTGAGTCGGTTCTGAGCTACTTTGGCTTCGGTATCCAACCGCCCTTTGCCAGTTGGGGCAACATGATCAGCGATGGTCAGGGCTATTTCAGCGTAAATCCCTGGCTTGTGTTCGTGCCAGGACTGCTCATTTTCCTTACCGTACTCAGCTTTAACCTGGTTGGTGACGGTCTGCGTGACGCGCTCGATCCGCGAATGACGGAGCGATGAGAAACAAACGAACGATAGAAGGAGGATAGAGAGATTGGGCGAATATTTGCTAGAGGTACAGGATCTCAAAACCTATTTCAAAACGAAGGCGGGTTTCGTTCGTGCTGTAGATGGAGTCAGCTTTGCGGTCAAGCCAGGGGAAAAGATTGCCCTGGTTGGCGAGAGCGGTTGTGGCAAGAGTGTCACGGCGCTCTCTATTATGAAACTGATTGATCAACCGCCGGGTGAGTTCGCGGGAGGCACCATCCTGTTCGAGGATCAGGATTTGCTCGATCTGCAAGAAAGTGCCATGCGAAAAATACGTGGCGGCCAGATAGGGATAATTTTTCAGGACCCGATGACATGTCTCAATCCAACCATGCCTATCGGCAAGCAAATTGCCGAGGGGCTGAAGATCCACCTGAAGATGAGCAACAGCGAGGCTCTCCAACGCGCAGTTTCCCTGTTAGAGCAAGTCGGTATTCCGGCAGCATCCGAGCGTGTCAACTCGTATCCTCACCAACTCAGCGGGGGGATGCGCCAGCGCGTGATGATTGCGATAGCCCTGGCATGCAATCCCAAACTGCTGATTGCTGACGAGCCAACGACGGCTCTCGATGTGACGGTACAGGCGCAGATTCTGGAGTTGCTGTCCGCCGTCTGTCAAGAGTTCGGCACCGCGCTTATCCTTATCACGCATGATCTTGGCGTGGTCGCCGGCATGACCGACCGTGTCGTAGTCATGTACGCGGGCAAGATCGTCGAAGAGGCTCCAACGGAGGAACTTTTCGCTCATCCACGTCATCCTTATACCCTTGGTCTGTTGGCTTCAGTTCCACGCCTGGATGAGGGGCGGCAAACGGAATTGAGAACTATTGAAGGGGCACCGCCGGACATGTTGCAACCGCCGCCTGGATGTCCGTTTATGCCGCGCTGTTTCTTCGCACGCAGCATCTGTCGCACCATGCCCCCGCTTGACCCCTTGCCAGGAAATTCCACGCATCGGAAGGCTTGCTGGCCCGATATCACCGATCCCAACGAGCAAGCCTACGCGGAAAGAAGGCAGCAGGCCAGAGTAGAGGCCCAGAAAGCGGCTATCCGTGAAGTCACAAACATACTGTAGGGGCCCAATTTATTGCGCCCTGCTATAAAGGAGACGGTTGATGGTAGATACGCTGGTAGCGAACGAAACGCTCCTTGACGTGCGCGATCTCAAAATGTATTTTCCTCTGACGAGAGGAATTGTTCTCCAGCGCACCGTAGGGTACGTGCATGCTGTGGATGGAGTGAGTTTTAGCATTCCACGCGGAAGTACGCTTGGGCTTGTGGGGGAGAGCGGATCAGGCAAAACAACCATCGGGCGTACCATTGCGCGGCTCTACAAACCGACATCTGGACAAATCCTCTTTGACAACCAGGACTTGTCGCATCTGGAAGGCGAACCTCTGCGACAAATACGCCGCCGGGTGCAGATGATATTTCAGGACCCCTATGCCTCGCTCAACCCACGCTTTACCATCGGTTCATTAATTGCTGAACCCATGCGTATCTACAAAATTGGGTCGCGTCAAGAAATCCATGACAGGACAGCAGAATTGCTGCGGGTTGTAGGTTTACGCCCCGAATATATTGATCGCTACCCCCATGAATTCAGTGGCGGCCAACGACAACGTATCGCTGTAGCGCGGGCACTCTCGATCAACCCTGACTTTGTGATTGCTGATGAGCCTGTCTCAGCGTTGGATGTCTCGATACGCGCCCAGATTCTCAACCTGCTCCAACGATTACAACAGCAGCTACACCTGACGTATTTATTCGTATCTCATGATTTGAGCGTTATCCGCCATATGACTGATCGCATCGCGGTGATGTATCTGGGTAAAATTGTCGAACTGGCGAATCGTGATGAACTCTATGCAACTCCAAAGCACCCGTATACCAAATCGCTGCTCTCGGCTGTCCCTATTCCTGATCCAATCATAGAAAAAAAGCGCCATCGCATTATCCTATCCGGCGATATCCCCAGTCCCATTCACGTGCCTTCTGGATGCCGTTTCCACACCCGATGCCCGATGGCACAGCAGATTTGTCGAGAAGTAGAGCCACCCTTCGAGCTAAAAGATGGTCGCGAACACTATGCCGCTTGCCATTTCGCCGAGCAGGTAACGCCGCTGCTCGATTGAATATTACACTTCGCCGATCGGCTATAAGACGACGGACGCCCGCAAGGGGCCACCCAGCCCATCTGCACCACCCCCGTCCCTACTATGTGACGATGCTCGTTCTGACCGGATATAGTAGGGACGGGGGCGGTGGGTGGATGGGTGGTGCCCCTTGCGGGCGTCCGTCGTCCTGTAGTGCAGCAGCTGATGGGAATGGCAACGTCCTTGCGGGCGTCCGTCGTCCTGTAGTGCAGCAGCTGATGGGAATGGCAACGTCCTTGCGGGCGTCCGTCGTCCTGTAGTGCAGCAGCTGATGGGAATGGCAACGTCCTTGCGGGCGTCCGTCGTCC
>Ga0307372_10000565_pt1 | contig 65962 bp, 49 predicted proteins | sample OX1MG_FD_202533 | JGI IMG/M metagenome (GOLD analysis project Ga0307372, IMG submission 202533) | Soil microbial communities from Risofladan, Vaasa, Finland - OX-1 | ecosystem: Environmental > Terrestrial > Soil > Coastal area > Acid sulfate soil | place: Finland: Risofladan, Vaasa | collected... | reverse complement strand
CCCCCCCCACCCGTGGGCTCCCCGTCGTGCTGAACTGGTTCCCAGATCTGCGCCGCGCCGCGCGCAGGGGCAGCGATGAGCAAGGCCCGCAATGGGGGGACGAGGCGGCAGTTTCGTTCGCCCTTGCATCGGCCTATGGTGGGGAATTTGCTTTCGGCAGATCGACAGTTCCCTCGGCTCCTAGGGCGCGGACGATGGTCGTCAGCTGGCCCGCGCTGCTGAAAAGGCAGTGATTGTCGGGACGATCACTGTCTTCGCACCGGCACTTTCACGGCTGAGTCACAGAACTTCCCATTCGGCCTCCGGAATTAACCGGCGGATTCAGTTTTCGCTCCGGCCTGCTTTTGTGACAGTCGGCGCCACACGCGGGCCCAGGTTTGCAGCCCAAGGCGGAAACGCTCAGGCCAGTGGAGCTCGTTGGGCGCATGGATGTTCTCATCGGCGGTGCTGAACGAAAAGAAGACCGGATTTCTGCCGAGCACATCGCGGAAGGTGGTGGCGATCGAGACGGTACCGCCCATGCCGACGAACTCGGTCAGCTTGCGCAGGCATCCGCTTTCGTTGTCAGCAAGCGTTTTCAGAACGGCGTTTATGTAATTGCTTACGCGCCGACGGCCAAGAGAGGATCGGTCTCGTTGATTGCTAACGACGAGACGATGAAGAGAACGACGCCGTCGGCGAGGCTGACGGCCGTTTGCAGCACGCGCCCTTCGCAGTCCTTCACGCACCCCAGGTTCTGACCGGCTTTCACTGCTTCGTTCACCGCAACTGCCGGGTACCAGAAGCCTGCATGCTCGCTGCGCAGCCAGAGAAATCGTTCGAGCAGTGTGAACGGCACAGGATTCGGGGCGCCGCCGGGAATCATGTCGAGATGGCGCATCAAGCGGTGGAGGCCGTTTGTGTGCCGCGCGACATCGTCGGGCGTCCAAATTCCTTGTCCGCCTGACTCAGCCAGGATGGACGGAATGCCGGCGCGCGACGCGGCGCAAAACGTCGACCCAGGCGTCTCGCTGCACACCAGAAAATGAATCCCGAAGACCTTCGCCATCTCGAGCGACATCTGGTCGACACGGTCGTTGCCGGACCGAAAAAAGATGGTGAAGGGAACGAGCGCCTCGATCAGATCGCCGCCGTGCAAGTCCACGTAGTATTCGGCCTGCGAGATGACGTTGCGGAACACCCAGTCGGCAATCTGCTCGGAGGCGCTGCCGTGCGCGTCGCCGGGAAACATTCGGTTGAGGTTCCGACCGTCGAGAGGACAGACGTAGATGGACCGCGCAATGAACGCGGGCATGTTCATTACGGGCACCACGATGACTCGCCCGCGCAGCTTACTCGGATCGAGGGAGCGGCCCAAGTCCAGCGCCGCGGCGATGCTCGCGTACTCCGCGGCGTGGACGCCGCCCGTCACGACGAGGGTCGGCCCGTCCGCATTCCCCCCGCCAGCCGAACCATTAATCAGCCACATGGGAAGCTGGTAGGGCTGGCCCTGCACCAGAAACTCGTTCACGCCGTAACGCTTCTCACCGTGTCCGGCCGAAAGCTCACCGACTTTCAGCACTTGATTCGACATGACAATGCTCCTTATCTCTCCTTGGATTTACCGTCCTCCATCAATGACCAGCGTCTGGCCGGTGATCCAACCGGCGTGCCCGCTCGCAAAGAACAGGACACCGTTGGCGATGTCCTGCGGCGAACCGAGGCGCTTCAGTGCAATGTTCTCAATGAGCTTACGCTGCCCTTCGCTGCCAGATGTCCCCCCACTGTTTCCGGTGGTGGGGTTGGATCGCATGAAGCCGTGGGCGGTTACGTCCACGGACCCTCGAGCACCTCGCGCGTCTCCTCGACGCCCGCGCGCCACACTTGCATCATCTGATGGTCGGGTTTCCGGTACGCTCCGCCGAAATTGCCGTCGCCGAGGTACGCCCGCACGCCAGCGGCGTCCATCATGCGCATGCGTGCGATGTCGATCATCGGCTTCTGGCCATCCGGCAGCTTCACACCCGCTATGCGCGTCCACGGAAAGTTCTCCATCCACGACGCGTGCGACGCAACGGAATCGATCGCTGCCACCGCCGCGGAGGTCTTCGGCGCGTTCCACCAGTTGTGCCACTTTACGGTTATTCCCGGATGGCCATTCATCCACTCCTGCAGGATCGAGCCGCCCGGAATGTTGCCGCCGTGGCCGTTCACGAACAGCACGCGCGTGAACCCGGTGCAGGCGAGGCTCTCAAGGATATCCGCGACGATGCGCTGGTAGGTATCGAGGTGAAGGCTGATGCTGCCGGGATAACGAAGAAAGTAAGGCGTGATGCCGTAGCTGATGACGGGAAACACTGGCACGCCCAGCGGCTCCGCTGCCTCGCAAGCAACGCGCTCGGCCAGGATGGCGTCGACGGCGAGGCGCAGATATCCGTGCTGCTCGGTGCTCCCCACCGGCACCACGGCGCGACCGTCTTGCCGCAGCTTTTGTTCCACCTGCATCCAGTTCATGTCGGCGATTTTCATTTGCGCTGTCCGGAAACTCTAAGCCCGGCTGAACGCCTTCGTCAAGGTGGAGGCGGTGCGCCGAAGTCTCGCCAGAAGCGAAAGCGTGGCGCGAGGAAAGTCATAGCCGAGTCGTTATCGTCTCCAGACCGTGCGTCGATGGACCCGTTTCCACCCGCCACAAAGCAAATGCAGTGAGCACGGCGAGCACCGCAATCGCCGTGAACATCCACATTCCGGCATGGTAGCCGGCCGCATTGGTTGCGCTCGCCAGCCAGTGGTCGTTCGCCCAGCCGATCAGCAGGTTGACGACGACGAGCCCGAGCTGTTGCACAGCGTCCAACATGCCGTTGGCCAAGCCGAGACGGGACTTGTCCACCACGTAGACGAGCGCCGGCCACATCACGGCCGGCACCAGCGCGAACGCCACGCCCATCATGGCCATCGGGATCGCCGCCGGGATGTTCGTGTAGCCCAGCATGGGGAACACGGGCACGATAAGCAGTGAGCCAAACATCATGAGCAGCGATCGGTGAGCGTAACGATCGACCAGCAGGCCGAAGATCGGCATGCCGATCAGCGAGAAAAACGGCTCCATGCCCACCAGCAGCGACGCGGTCTGCGGCGAAACGTGCCGAGCCTCAATCAGGAACTTCTGTCCGAACGTCTCGAACGGAAAGATGCAGCTGTAGAAGGTGACGCAGAGCGCCGCGATGAGCCAGAAAGATCGATTGAACCGGAACACTTCACCTAGCGGAATCTTCGTGGTTCGTGCGGTATGACCGAGGGTAAACCGCCGCTCGCCACGTGCGTCCAGTTTCCCGTAGAGCGCGGCGCCAAGCAAACATAGCGCGCCGAAGCCGACGCCGAGCAGAAGGGGCCAGCGCCAGTAGCGGTACGCACCGGGCGCCCACGCAGGCGAAACTTCAGCGCTGAACGAGCCGAGGCGCGCCGCGGATGCGCGCAGACCGAACGCCAAGCTGAGCCCATCGTGCCAGAACCAACGAGCCACGGCGACGTTGGCGGCCAGCTGCAGCGCTTCGCCTCCGGACCCGACCAAAAGGCGGCCGACGGCCATGATGCCCAGTCGCGGGCTGAGCGCGGTGATGACGAGCCCGATGAAGACGAAGACGCCGAAGATCGAAAGCGATTTCCGTGTTCCCAGCCGGTCGATCATCACGCCGCAGACAAGCATTGCGACGATGTTGGGAAGGCTGTAAACCGCCTGGAGCAGCCCGATGTCGGCGTTCGAGAAGTGGAGTTGACGGTTGAGCAACGGCGCGAGCGGGGCGATGTAGTCGAATGCGTAGTAGCCTCCATAGCAAGCAATGCCGATCACCGCGAGGACAAACCAGCGCGAGGCACGCGACGGCGCCGGCTTTTCGATCACGCCCGCTTCCACCGGAGTGTCGGACATCCGCAGAGGCCTCTCGACGTGCGCCGGGGTCGAGGTTGCCCCCGCGCGGGCCGAATCATCTCACAGAACGCCCGGCCCTGTTGACGGCGAGACAAAAATCCGCAACAGCTGATGGAGATGCCGCTACGAACCGAACGCCTTCAACAACGCCACCGCGTCTGGCCGCTCTACGAGGCCATCTTTCGAAGCTCATCCTTCATGATTTTGCCGGTCGAAGTCACCGGCATCGCAGGGACGAACAGGATCTGCGACGGTCGTTTGTATGGGGCAAGATATTGTGCTGCATGCTCCGCCAGTTGAGCGACCGTGAGCGGCGAGTCGGGCAAGAGCTGAACGAACGCCACAATCTCCTCGTTTCCGTCGGCTCCTTCCACCGGCCGGCCAATCACGGCCGACCGCGCCACCGCCGGATGAGCGCTCAGCACCGCCTCGACTTCGGCCGGATAGACATTGAATCCGAAGCGAACGATCAACTCCTTCGTGCGCCCCGCGATAAAAAGATTCCCCTCCTTCAACCGAGCCAGGTCGCGCGTGTTGAACCATCCTTCCGCATCGATCGCAGCGGCCGTTTCTTCGGGCGCGCGATAGTAACCCTTCATCACGTTCGGCCCGCGCACCCATAACTCGCCGACCTCTCCTTCCGCCACCGCTTTCCGATCGGGTCCCATCAGCTTGACTTCCACTCCCGGAAACACTCGTCCCACGGAGGTGTCCGTGCGAGCCTCATCAATCTTCATCTGCGCGATGTTGGGAGAGCATTCCGTGACGCCGTAACCGTTATGGAGCGGCAACCCGAAGAGCTTCTCCACCGACGCCTTCAGCGCGGGGTCAAGCGGAGCGCCCGAAGAGGAAATAATCCGAAGAGCAGGGAACTGCAGCGACTCGATTGCTTTGAACTTTGTGTATTCGACGAACAGCGCGAACATCGCGGGAACGCCGAGCACAACAGTCAGCCGGTCCTTCTCCAAGGCGGCGCGTGCCGTCATGGGGTCGAAGCGCGGCGACAAATAGAGCGTCGCGCCGCTCAGGAGCGTGCCTAAAAGCACCACGGAGAGCCCGACCGCATGAGACATCGGCAGAACGCCGTACAGACGATCATCCGGCGTCAGCTCGCGTATCTTCGCTGACACGGCCGCGACGAATAGCAGGTTGCTGTGCGTCAGCATCACTCCCTTCGGCAGGCCCGTCGTGCCGGAGGTGTAGATCAGGGCGCCGACACGGTTGGCGGGGTTCGCGTCCACAGGCTCTGGTTCAGTGTTTTCGTTCAGCGGGCCGACACCGATCGAGCCGAGAGTTGCAACCTCCTCGATAACCGCGCCAGCGCGCCTGGCGTGCTCCCTGGCCTGTGGCGACACGCTTGTGGTGTAGATCACCCGCCGCGCGCCGCAGTGATCTCGGATCTGATCAAGCTCGCGCTCGGACAGCCTCGCGTTCACGAGCACCGGCCACGCGTCGAGAGCCGCCAAGGCCAAGAGAATGGCAACGAATGCTCGGCAATTCTCGCACACGAGCATGACTCGATCCCCAGGGCGCACGCCCAGCGTGCCGAGCCAAGTCTCGCTCGCCGCGATTGCGCGGTTGAGTTCTCGATACGTCCAAGTCCCAGCAGCTTCGACCAGCGCGGGGTGATCCGGAGAGCGCTCGGCCCATGGCGCAACAACGTCGCTGATCCGCGCGGGAAGATTCATCAAGATTTCGGAGACATGATCTTCAGTCACAGGCGTCTGTAAGGCCATTTCGCAATCAAGTTCGCACGGAGAATCATCGGTTCACCGGGAGTTGGCGCTCCGGCGCAACCAGATTTCTCGCCAGTAGACGAATTCGCAGCGCGAACATCCACCGAAGGCCACGTGCGCGCATCCGCACATCGAGCCTTCCAGATACACGGTGTTGCGCAGTTGCCGCATCTCCCCGGTTCCATCAACGATGATCTTGTCGATTCTCCGCTCGACCCGTTTCTGTTGACCGCACACGAGACGCATGTCCGGCGAAAACCAGAGCCCGCGGTTGTGCGCCGTCCGATTCAGCGTCTGCGTAATCTCCGTCATCGGTTTGACTTCGACCTGCTCTCCGGCTCGCAACTCGAGACTCTCCAGCGGCGTGGATTTGTTCGTTCCGCGCGCGTACGCGCCAAACAAAATCCGCCTCATTCTCCAGAAGAGCCATGTTCCGATGCGCTGTGCCATTTGCGGCACGCTGCAATTGCCTGCGCGGATGTCGCGGAAGCATTTTGTGAATCGTTCTTTTCTCGACAGCGGCTCGGCCGCCTTGAATAGCTCGCTGGCCTGACAGAAGTAAGTCTTCGGACCGCTGCGGGTTTTGAGCCGCGCGCGCAGCTGCTCGCTGCTCTCTGAAATTGTCTTGGACGCGGCGCTGGCATTTTCGACTTTCCGAAGCCACGCTTCGCGCCAAAAAATCATGCATGCTTTCTCGCAGCCGTCGTGGTCGGCGCCCGAGCAGCGCAAGCCGTCGAGAAAAACGACATCATCCCGTCGGAAAGCCCGCATACTGGAACCCGCGCCTGATGTACAGACTTTCACCACTCGCCGCGAAACGCGGAATCTTTTTCCGCAGTGCTCGAGCATCTCGGGCATGAACGGAAGGTTGTCCAGCGTGCCGTCGCAATCCAGTGTTTCGAGAATTTCTTCTGGAGCCTTCACTTCGACAAAATCGCCGGGGAAGAGTTTCGCGGTCATCTGTTTCATGGGGTGTTCGGCGGCTCCAAAGTAAACTTCAGAGCTGCTCGATGCGCATTTTTAACTCGCTCACTGGTCTCGGGGACGGGCCGTGCGGCAGTCCGGCCATCCGCAGTAGCTTATTCCACGCCTTGACTGCAAACCCCAGCGGATACCAGAGAGGTTCGCGGACTAGAGCGACCTTTCGAAAACCATTCGGAACATACCACGTGCACGACGTCCCAGCCGGGAAGAAACCGACGTCGCCTGCGCCGAAGCGCCGCTCCTCGCCGTTTTCATTGATCATGAAGGCTTCGCCGGACACCACCACAACCGATTCGTCCTGCTCGTAATGCCAATTGAAGCGTCCTGCCGTACACTCCCAGATTAAGATGTGCGCGGTCCAATCGCGGCTTCTCACAAGTACCTTGCTCCGCGATTCAGGCTTGCCGCTCAAAACCGAATCGGGCCGCATGGGTTGCATCGTAGGGCCCAGGTCCACATTCGCCGGAACAGCCATTACGACCGATTTAGACACGCCGTCCTCCACGTAGCAGAAATCATCGTGCGCCTTCTCGACTCGGGCGAGCGGCGGCTGCGAAGTGCGCCGGGCCGCACTAGGACGCCGTCGATCGCTTGCGTTCCACGTGGCCAGAGGAAGCAGCCATCACCGAATACTTGGCAGCGCCGGTTTTTCTCGATGCTACGTACTGCAGCCAATTGCGGTACATGCGCGCGCCGGAGGCGTGCCAGCCATTTTGCAATGCCCCGGCAATCAGGGCGTCCGGGAAAGCTGCAAGAATGCGCTCCTGTCGATCCGCAAGGGCTTGCTCTCGAAAATCGCGCAATCGCTTGACCGCCATCGCGCCGAAGTATCCGCGCGGCATTGACGGATACGTTTCTCGCTCCTGCCTCAGAAATCGCTTGATGTCCCTGCGGTATTCTTTCAACAGCGTCTTGGTTCCATACTCCGGGTGGCCTTGAACGTGAAGGCACAGACTTTTTCGTTTGAGCTTTGCGAATAAGCCGACGCCCGCTTCCGCTGATTTCGTCAAAACAACGTACCCGCAGGAAGTTAAGTCGTTTTCCCGAAGCTCATTCCAACGCGAGTGCGGTATCCGAATGATGCTCGCGGTACCCGTCATCAAAACATGCTCAGAAACATTTCTTTCGGCGAAGACGCCGAATCTTTTGTCATTGAGCAAATGACGCGCGATGCCGTCGCTGTGAAGCACGCTGGCGTGTGCCGCCAGACAGGACAAGATCGTCGAGGCCGTGTTCTGTTCCGCCCAATCCAAAAGATCGACCAAGCTATTCCAGTACGATTCTTTCCTCAAATTCGGCTCGTGAGGTTCGGTCCCCGTGATGATCAGCGCGTCGCAACGGTTGTTCAAGAGATCGCGGATCTCGGAGTACCGTCCGTGCATGTGCTGCCGAGCCCGTTCGCTTCGGCAAATCTCGGGCAGCGAATAAAGCTGCACACGCACGGGAATATCGCCAGAAGCCGCGGCGAGTAGATCTAAGAATTGATTCTCGGTGTCTTCGAGAGCCGCGTCCGGCATGTTGTTGACGAGCGCGATCTCGACGCGCTCAACTGGCGCGGTATCGTAATCGCGCGTCTCGAGCGGCCGCCAGCTGTTTTGTGCCGCGCCCCTGGCAGGAACATGCTTTCCATTCCGCATCAACGGCATGAAACATCTCCGAATTCGGTGTTCGTCGAACCCTTGGGCGTCATACGGCCGCCTGCTCGAGCGCCTGCGCGAGATCATCGAGAATGTCGTCGATATGCTCGATGCCCACGCTCAACCGGATCATCTCCGGCGTGACGCCAACTTTCTGTTGTTCTTCAGGCGAAAGTTGCCGGTGCGTCGTCGACGCGGGATGGCACGCCAGCGATTTGGCATCGCCCATATTGACCATGCGCTTGAATAAGCGCAGGGCGTTGAAGCACTTTGTGCCCGCCTCGAAGCCGCCCTTCACGCCAAACGTCAGCAACGAGCAGCGCTTCGAGCCCAAATACTTTTGCGCGAGCGAGTATAAGGGGCTGTCGGGAAATCCCGCGTAATTGACCCACTCCACTGAGCGATGGCTGCGCAGAAATTCCGCCACTTTCCGGGCGTTCTCGACGTGGCGTTCGACACGCAACGCCAGCGTTTCAATCCCCTGAAGCAACAAGAAGCCATTGAAGGGCGATAGCGTGGATCCCGTGTTTCGCTGGCTAACCGTCCGGCAACGCGCGACGTAGGCTGCCGCGCCATAATGTTCGGTGTAGACCACGCCGTGATAGGCAGGCTCCGGCTGAGTCAGCATGTAGAATTTCTTTGCGTGTTCGCGCCACGGGAAATTCCCGCCATCGACAATCATGCCGCCCAGCGTCGTGCCGTGCCCTCCCATGAACTTCGTCATCGAGTGCACCACAACGTCGGCGCCGTAGTCGATCGGCCTCAATAGGATCGGCGTCGCGACGGTGTTATCGACAATCAACGGCACTCCATGCCGATGCGCGACGCGCGCCAACCCTTCGATGTCCGCAACGTTTCCGGCTGGATTCCCGACGCTTTCGCAAAAAACGGCCCGCGTATTTTCGTCGATCAATTTGTCAACGGCGTCGGGATGATCGCTCTTCGCGAAGCGCCCAGCGATGCCTTGTTTCGGCAGGATGTAGGCGAGCAACGTGTAGGTGGCACCGTAAAGCTGCGGCAAGGAAACAATGTTGTTTCCCATCTCGGCGATATTCACAAACGCGTAGTGCAGGGCCGCCATGCCCGAACTGACGCTGAGCGCATCGACGCCGCCCTCGAGTGCGGCAACGCGTTTTTCGAGGATTGTGTTGGTGGGATTGCCGATCCGCGTGTAGATGTTCCCCTGAACTTCGAGATTGAACAGGGCGGCGCCATGCTCCGCGCTGTCGAACTCGAACGCCACGGTCTGATAGATCGGCACCGCGACGGCCTTCGTGGTGGGGTCGCCGTCGTAGCCTCCGTGAATTGCAATGGTCTCTTTTTTCATGCCGCCGCTCGAGAGGTCATTTTGCGATCGTCACCGCGCTCGACGTCGCGACCGGGGCGCGTTCCCGTGACGCCGATTTCGCCAAGGCTTGCGTGATGCGCCGAGCAGTGAAGCGCGAGCCAAAAGCAAAGCGCATCATCGGCCCGAAGCTGTTCGCGGCCGCAACTCCCGCGAAGTACAAGCCGGGTATCGAGGACTCGAACGTCGACGACAGCACCGGCGCGCCGTCGACGAGCTTTATCTTCGAGCGAATTTCGGCAGCGAGAAACTGCAGGCGTTCAATTTCTACGCGATACCCCGTGGCGGCAATGACGTGCTCGGTCACAATTTCGCACGCTGCGCCGTCATCCGCGCGCAGAGTCAGATGGACTTTGGCGTCGCGAATCGCGGCGCTCTGCAGCGTGTATCCCAGCAAGAGGGGTACTTTCCCAATCACCTTGTCCCTTGCGAACCAGCCACCTGCGGGTCCCAGGTGCGTGCGGACAATGCGAAGCCGGAGGCGCTCCGGCAGATAACGAAACAAGTTCGGCGCCGTGGCGTAAAAGCGCGAACGCAATCCCGGGCCAAGGCCCGATTTCGGATGCCGAATGCGCTGCCACAACGAGCGCGGCTTGCCCATCGAGTTGGTGTGGAACGTCAAAGACGCTTGACGAGCAACGAGCTTCACTTCCGCGCCGGCCTCCTTCAGCAATCCCGCCAAGTCCGTCGCTGACGCCCCGCCGCCCATCACTACCACGCTGCGTCCTCGAAACGGTTCTAGATCATGGTGACGGAAGCTATGCGACACGAATTCCGGCGACAGCTTCGCCAACTCCGCCGTCACATATTCGAAGTGCGTGATCCCGACGGCGAGCACGACGCGTCGAGCGGTCACTGTTTCGCCGTCTTCCAGCCGGAGCGCAAACCCCTCGGGCAGCCGCTCGATGCCGGCTACCAGCCTCTCATCCAGCTCGGGCACCATGCGATCCCGAAACGCCAGTCCGTACGCCGCAAAAGTATCGAGGCGTATCGGAACTCCCGCATCGGCGTACTCGATACCGCTCTCCGCGCAAAAGTCCTTCAAGGCAAATTTGCCGTCCGGGTCGGAAATGTTCGACGCGAATCCGTCCGACTTCAGCATCATCCCTTTCGGCATGTGCGCCAGCCAGCTGTCCATCGGGCGGCCGAAAATGCGATAGGGAATGCCACCGCGCCGAAAATGCGCCGCGAGGGAAAGCCCGTACGGCCCGGCGCCAACAATCGCAGTTCCTACCATGGGCTTTAGACGAGTCTCCTTCGCCAATTTTGTGTTCTGTGTGACGCGCCGCACACTTGTGGCGCATCATTACGCTACGGAGAATTTAGGGGCAATTGCGTAGCCATCCGGCGAGCAGTTAACGCGTGGATCTACAATCACATGCATGGCCAAGACGCACGCAATCGGGAAATCGGTTATCACTTATGTTTAATTGTTTTTACAGCGATTAGCTCAGGTCTCGCGCCTCGCCCTCCCATGTGATGCGCAGACACAGGCCCTTCGGCCGTTGTCTGCTCGCTTGCTGGAGCGCGTGGTTTGATTTCACTCTGCGTCAGGGCAAGCACGGCATAAGCAGTCGCTGCGTCGTTCATGAAGTGGTCGCCGACGGGAAATAGATCGTAATGCCATTTGTTCAACGAGTAGCCTTGCCAGTGGCCGCTCCACCGCGTCTGGTTTCGCATTAGCCACGACACGCCATCCTCCAAGTGCACGCTGTCACGCGAAACGCCCGCTTGTTGCAGTACGTAGGTGATCAAACCAGTAGCATATCCGTCACTTTTCATAACGAGCGGCGTCCCGTCGGTTCGTTTCCATGTTCCGACAAGCGAAGCAGCGCACCAGCCGCCATCCGCTCGCTGTTTGCTCAGAATCTGATCGATAACGGACTGTTGCTGTCTCGCCGTGAGGATTCCAGGCAGTTTCGCCGACGCCCACAAGAGCGAAATGCGATTGAGCAGCGTTTGCGGCGGATACTTGCGATTCAGATATTCGCGCAATGCTTCGAGATTCTGTTGTATTTCAGGGTCCGCGCGGTAGTTCTCAGGAGCCAATCCCACGGCAATCGCCGCCAGCGTAGCGCCATAATACGGCGAGTCATAAGCTTCCCACGGTTCGTTATCGAACTGAATCCACTTCCACGCGCCGCGTTCCGCTCCCGTCGTTTCTTGAAGTTGCCACATGTCACGAAACGCCGCGCGCGTGTCGGCGCTGAGATGGCCGCTTCGAGCGTCATAATTCGCAAGAATCAGCGCGTTAAGAACCGCCTCGGTCCCGCGAGACCGCTTGGCCTGATACTTGTAGTATGGTTGGATACTCTTCCACAGGCGCACGCGCTTGATGACATTGTTGATGAGTTTGCGCTCGTTGGCCGAGGGTTTTGTGTCGCCGCGCGCCAAGTCCACTGCTTGGCGGGACAGCGCATACGGCATGGCCGTGTGGCACGAAACACAGAACGTGCCTTGATCGCGCGCAGCGGTTGGCCATGACGTCCACAAACGTTCGTGCTGGTCCAGATACGCCACCGCAGCCTTCTGATTCCAGGAAGCGCCTGACTTTGCTGCGGAGTGCGAGCAGCCCGCGCACAAACACGCGAAAAGGCACGCCACGAGCGCACTCCGTCTCTGTCTGGCTCTGTTCACCGCACCGCCTATTTTCACCCGAATCGTGGCGTCACATTACCGTGGCCGACACGTCCGCAAGGTATTGACGCCCGCGCACTCGCGAGGAATTGCCTATCACGCGTTCGGATCGCTTGCCATCGGAGCAACCCTTTTTTACAGCAATTGCCTCGCCCAACTTGACCCCCACCAGCCACGGTAAGCCGCGAAATAGCAATGATATGCCGGCTGCGTGTGTCACCGAGCAGCCTTTGTCGCTAACGAATTGCATACATGCGATAGCGATTTTCACTCTTGCGTTTCTCCCGAATCGCAGGGCGATGGGAAGCTAGGCGTATCTGAGGGCGCTCATCTCTCACATCTCCCCGGCGATTCTCTCATTTGCTCCCTCCTCACGAAACACCACACGATCATTCACCAAAAAATTCACCGCGGCGCATCCCCCCATCGCCGCAAGATTCCCGAGCAGCAGTGGCGCGTGCGCCCACCCCACCAACAGCACCATCAGGAGCACATTTCCTCCAATCGATACGATCCCTGTCGTGGCATGGAACACGAACAGTCTCTTCGCGGTGCCGCCCTTGGTCCTCTTTCCCCGGTCCGGCCAGGTGAACCATTCGTGCCAGAAAAAATTGTGGAGTACCGCTGTCTCCACCGCCAGCGCCGTCGCGACCAGATAATTCACGCCCCAGCCCACCGCCAGCGCTTGCAGCACCGCCGTCTGCACCAGAAACCCCATTGCGCCCACTGCGTTGAATTTCATCCACCGATGCAGCGTCCCGGTTCGCATCTCTCGTGGCAGCTTCACGGCCGCGTCTCTTCCCGGTAGAGCGTCACCGTGTGGCATGCCGCCGCAATCGCCAGCATTCCGCCCATTCCCGCGATCGCCACCAGCCCGCCAAAATCGAGCAGCCGGTATCCCAGCCCCGGTACTCTGGCATCCGGACGCAGCCACAGCGCCAGATTTCCAACCGCCAGAAGAATGCGTATCTCCGTCGGCCCGAATTTCCAGAAGGACATACGGAACGTGCCCATCGTATACGTCGCCAGATACGTCTCGATCGACAGCAGCAGAAACGCCGCCAGCATGCCCATCGCAATTCTCTCGTCCAGATATCCCGACGCTGCCAGTCCGCCCATTAGCAGCAGCGCCCCAATCGAGTCGATCATGTGGTCCACGTAGAATCCGTACCTCGGGCGCTGCCGGTTCCTCACCCGCGCCAGCGTCCCGTCCAGGCTGTCTCCAAACCAGTTCAGCGCCAGGCAAAGCGTGGCCAGCAGGAGTCCCGCATGATTCCACCGCGCCATCGCGTAACTCCCAGATGCCAGAAACATCGCCGCGAATCCCACCAGCGTCAGATGGTCCGAGTTCACCCGCGCTGGCATGCGCTCGGCCAGCCAGAGCAGGGCTTTTCGTTCCAGCCCTGCTGTAAGGCTCTCCTGAATCCGTAGCGCGTTACGGAATCCCGCTGCCGCGCCTTCCTTCGGTCGATTCGCACCCTTCGCGTATTCCACTTCCTTTCCGTACGCCATCTCCAACGGTATCTGTTCAACGCTCATGGTTTTTTCCTCCTCCTCGATCTACTTGACCAACTCGCGCCGGTTACCCGCAATCGAAACTCTCTACTGCCGCGGTTCGCGCTGCTTTCTCTCCGCCGTCATCAGGTATTTCTTGCGCAGCGCTGCCTGCGTCGCCTCCAGAGTGAACCGCAGCGATTCCCGCGGAATCTTTTCCAGAAACGGCTCGACCGCCCATCCCAGTCCCTCCGGCACGTCCCGCGTCAGCGATATGGCCTCGCATTGGATGTACACACCGCCGTCGGTCTGCTCGAACCGCCAGTAGGAATTCAGCCGCCACAAGAATCCGTGGTCGTTTCCGGGCGCATCGTCGTATTCATCTGTTTGGCCCGCGTTTTCTACCTCCTCGATTCGCGTGCTCCGTGACCGCGAATACGCGTGCGTGGCGTTTAGCGTCGTGTAGCGGATGTCGTATTCCGTGTCGAACACAGTCGTTACCATGTATTTGGACTTCAGCCGCAGGTACACGCGAAAATCCTCTCCTTTACGCCCCATCAGCTTCGACCGCACCACGTCCGGCCGATAATATTTCTCGTCGTGGTTATAGTCTTCGAGGAGCGCGATGGCTTCGGCCATCGAAATTCCCGGAACGAACACGACTCCCATCCAGTCATGAATCAGCCCGCCGGGCACCGAGATTCCGTCGTTTGCCTCGCTTCCCCTTGGGTTTTCGATCACCGCGCGGCCCGTCCGTAGCTCCTCGTAAATCCTGGTTCGTTTTTCCGCACGCAATCCTTCGATCCACAGAAAATTTTGGCTCGTCCCTAATTTCGCGTCCATCGCCGCCTCGCGGGCATTTATATAAGCGCCGAAAGCTGCGGCTGTCTCGGCCTTCAATTCCGCCGCGCCGCACGTCCCTGCGGCCCATGTCCCTGCCGCGATCGCGACGCACGCCACGACCAACATCGCCTTCCGTCGCATCCGATTTCCTCCCGTCGCCCGCACTTTCTCCTCCTCATGTTCGTCGTTCGTATTCGTCCTCATGCGCGGCAGTTTCCCGCTGCGCGCCGTTCTCCTTCAATGCCCTGCGGCTCTTTTCTGCTCTCGCTGAAATCATTTCCTAAATCGAATATTTTCAGCCCCTTGTACTGGCTTATCCCTTAGAATGTGGCTGCCTTGCCGGAGACACACCCGTGACGCAACCCGCGCGCGAGCGCCGCCTCTTCCATTTCGGTGTTTTTGAATTTGATTGCTCCACCGGGGAACTACGCAGGGAAGGGAAGTCCGAGCCGCGCCTTCGCGACCAGGCCGTTCAAGTTCTTTCGATGTTGCTCGATCATCCGCGCGAGGTCGTCACGCGCGACGAGCTCCGCCAAAAATTATGGCCTGCCGATACCTTCGTCGATTTCGATCACGGCGTTAACACGGCCATCAACCAGATTCGCAACGCACTGGGCGATTCTGCCGCCAATCCGCGATTCATTCAGACCCTCCCTCGACGCGGATACCGCTTCATCGCTCCTCTCGAAGTCGCGGGCGCAGCGAGCGTCGTGCCATCCCCGCCCGCTCAGCCCGTCGCGCGTCCTTCCGTTCTCAGCGACCCCAACGATCTTCCCGCCGCGCCGAGCAGAATCGTGCGTCTCTTTTTCTATCTCATTCAGGTGATGTACCTGAGCTTTTACGTCGTGTCCCTCGCGCGGCTCCGGGAAGTCGACGCGATTCTTCGGGACTCCCCCGGTCGTACCCATTGGATTTTCGTCCTCGTGGTCCTCACCGCGGCCGTCGGCATTCCCGTTCGCCTGTATCTCCTCACCGCCATGGCCTTCCGCTATCGCGGCCTGGTGCAAAAATTTCACAGACTTTTCCCGTTTCTTTTTCCTCTCGACGAGCTCTGGGCTCTCGCTCCGTTTCTCCTGGTTGGCCAGCTCGGCCTCGGCCTCGCCATCGCCTTCACTGCCGCTCTTCTCTACCTCCCTTTCGCCCAGCGCAGTCTCCTCCTCATGGCCCATTCCGCTCGCCGCGATTAATCTTCGCCGCTTCGCAGTATTTTGGAGAAGGACCCGCTCGATCGTCGCGTCGAGGGAATACAATCACGATCACCTTCATCGGGCCCTCGGAAATTGCACGCCGCGCAAGGCGCTCCCGAGTTTTGCAGCTGCCCCCAGAAGCGATCCCGCAACTGTCTAAATTGAAGAGGGTGCACGACACGACGGCCAACGGCGTGCATTGTTCTCTTTTATACAGCTTTGTGGGAGACGTTCTTGTAAGGTGAGCCTGGCGGCGATCATTTCATCACATCGCATGTACGCTCGCGCGCAGGATTCGGGTTCAAGAGGACCCGGTCGACCAACTTCTCAACTCCAGTGAAAACGCCTGGCGCGCGGCTCTGCTTCTCGTTCTCGCGCGCGATGGGAATTAAGAAAAGTCTGGCCGCGTACCGCCGAAAAGCGATACGGCGGTTCCCGTAACGGGGATGCGATTTGGAATTCGGCGGAACGCCGCCAGCCAAGGTGCATCTACTGGGACTGCCGATAGTTCTTGGCTAGCCGTGCGGTGATTCTTCCGCCCGTCGATGATCCATAAGGAATCGAATGTCGGTACCGAAAACAATGCCTCTTGCAGAAACCGTGACGCTCATGGAAGCGGGGCCACTCGTATGGGAAAAGAAGCCCGTACTGCTGACGCCCGTACCGCCGCAGCCAGCGCTCCCTAGTAGAATCGCCGTTGTGGGGAATTATCTTCCGAGGCGTTGTGGAATCGCGACGTTCACGACCGATTTGTGCGACGCGATACACGCGGAATACAGTACAGCAGAGCTGCTGGTGCTCCCGGTCAACGATACCGAAGAGGGCTACAGCTACCCCACGAGAGTGCGGTTCGAGCTGTCTGAAGATAACCTGGCTTCCTACCGCCAAGCCGCGGACTTTCTCAATTTCAGCAATGTCGATCTGGTCTGCCTGCAGCACGAATATGGAATTTTTGGAGGCCGTGCCGGTGGACATATCCTCGAACTGTTGCGGCGCCTGCAGATGCCGTTCATAACCACGTTGCACACGGTACTTCGCGACCCGAATCCGGACCAACGCGCGGTGATGGAGGAAATTGCCACGCTTTCGGACCGCCTGATCATCATGAGTCAGAACTCCGCGGAGATCCTGCGGGATGTCTTCCACGTTCCCAGCGAAAAGATCGATCTGATTCCGCATGGCATCCCCGATCTGCCATTCACGGACCCCAATTTCTACAAGGATGGGTTTGGAACCGAGGGAAAGAAGGTTTTGCTCACTTTTGGACTGCTCTCGCCGAATAAGGGCATCGAAAACGTCATACAAGCCCTGCCGAAAATTCTGTCACGTCATAGCAATGTCATCTACATGGTTTCCGGCGTAACCCACCCGCATATTTTGCGGCGCGAGGGCGACAAATACCGGCAGTACTTGCAGAACCTGGCGAAGGAACTCGGTGTTGAGGCCAATGTGATGTTTCGCAATCGTTTTGTGAGCCCTGAAGAGATGGTCGAACTGATCGGCGCGGCGGATATTTACATCACGCCGTACAAACATAAGGCGCAAGTCGTTTCGGGCACGCTTGCGTATGCCTTGAGCGCCGGCAAAGCGATCATTTCCACACCGTACCTGCATGCAATCGAACTGCTGGATGGTGAGCGCGGCGCGCTTGTTCCGTTTGATGACCCGGAGGCCATCGCTGTGAAAACGATCGCGCTTCTCGATGACGAGACTGGAAGGCATGCCATGCGAAAGCGTGCCTATTTGTACGCGAGAGACATGGTGTGGAATCGGGCGGCGCAGAAGTATATGAAGAGCTTTGTAAGCATCTACAACGAACGCTTGCGCAATCCGCGCGCCACGTTCTCGGCCCGGAACACCGTAAAGGTTCTCGATCGGCTTCCCGCCGTCAAGCTGGATCACCTGTATCGCATGACAGACGAGACGGGAATCGTCGAACATGCGGTTTTCGTGGTACCAAACTATCCGGAAGGTTACACGTCGGATGACAACGCCCGCGCACTGATCGTGACCACACTCCTGGAAAATCTCGGCGTCCGCGCACCCGCTGGCTCGGCCGACTTGGCCTCTCGGTATCTCGCCTTCCTGTGGCTTGCTTTCAATCCAGCCACCAAGCGGTTCAGAAACTCTCTGGGCTATGAACGCCAATGGCAGGAACAGGAAGGCTCGGAAGACAGTCATGGTCGAGCGATATGGGGGCTAGGAACAGTTCTGGGCAGATCCAAGAACGCGGGATTGCGGGGCGCTGCGGGGCGTCTGTTTGAACTCGCCGTTCCCGCGGGTGTCGAATTTAAGAGTCCCCGCGCCTGCGCTTTCGCGTTGCTAGGACTGCAGGAGTATCTCGACGCGTTCCCTGGAGATCGCGCTGCTCTCGCCGCCGCCGAAGCGCTGACAGATCGATTGCTGAGTTCCTATCGCGCCAATCATTCCGTGGACTGGAATTGGTTTGAGAATGTTCTCGCATACTCCAATGCGCGATTGCCGCAGGCTCTGATTCGGGCGGGCATGCGCGCTGGAAACGATGAGATGGTTTCGGCGGGACTCGGAGCGTTGAATTGGCTGCTTACGATTCAGCGCTGCGAAGTAAAAGGCCATTTCGTGCCCATCGGGTCGCAGGGCTTCTATTCGAAGAATACCGCGAAGGCCCGCTTTGACCAGCAACCAGTGGAAGCCTGTGGGGCCGTTTCGGCGTGTCTGCAGGCTTATCGCGCAACAGGAGAGGAACGCTGGCGTGAAGAGGCATGGTGCGCGTTCAATTGGTTCTTGGGAGACAACGATCTCCAGATTGCACTCTACGATTCGGCTACCGGCGGTTGTCGAGACGGGCTGCACCCTGACCGGGCGAATGAAAACCAGGGGGCTGAGTCGACCTTGTCGTTTCTGATGGCGTTGCTGGAAATGCGCGAGTTGGACGAAAACGCCGGCACAGAGAAGAACCTTTGAAGAGCGTGGCGGCCGTTTTGCAGCGCACGCAGAACTTTGGGAAATCCCTTCCGTCAGTGCACTGAAATCCTCCATGAAGGCGACTATGACACAATACGAAACTCTGTTTCTTCGGCATCCTGCTAATCCCATTCTGACGGGAAAGGATTGGCCCTACTCCATCAACAGCGTTTTCAACGCGGGCGCAACACTTCTGCACGATGGTTCAACCCTGCTGCTTTGCCGCGTGGAAGATCGCCGCGGGTTGTCACACCTATGCGCAGCCCGGTCGGTGAATGGAGTTGATCATTGGAAAATCGACCGCGAACCGACTCTGATGCCGAATGCCGAACAATATCCCGAGGAGGTGTGGGGTATTGAGGATCCGCGCATCACCTACGCGCCGGAACTTAAGAAATTCGCGGTGGCATACACGTCATATTCTCGCGGTGGTCCCGGAGTGTCACTGGCTCTCACGGAGGATTTTCGGAGCTTCGAAAGATTCGGTGTTGTGATGCCGCCCGACGACAAAGATGCAGCTCTGCTGCCCCGCAGGATCAATGGATTTTGGGCATTGATCCATCGGCCCATGACGCCTCTCGGAGCGCACGTCTGGATCTCTTACTCTCCCGATCTGCGTCACTGGGGAAGTCACAAGCTCATGCTGGAAGCCCGCCGTGGCGCCTGGTGGGATGCTAACAAAATTGGCATGTCGCCTCCGCCGATTGAAACTTCAAGAGGCTGGCTGATGATCTATCATGGCGTGCGAAGGACGCCTTCGAGCTCCATCTATCGGCTCGGCCTGGCTCTCTTCGATCTTCAAGAGCCGGAGAAATGCCTGATCCGCGGGGATTCCTGGATCTTTGCGCCCGAGACGGCGTACGAACGCCAGGGAGATGTTCAAGACGTCATATTTCCCTGCGGCTACACTGTGGCCGCGGATGGCGACACGATCAATCTCTATTACGGAGCTGCCGATTCAAGTATTGCTTTGGCGCATGGCAGCATTCGCGCCCTGCTGAGCTGGCTGGAGGCCAACGGCCACTCGGAGCATAGCGGCGATCGGCGTCACAGGTGACGTCTTGCCAGGACTTCCACAAACCCATCATTACGCGCACGCACAATCAGGTTTCGCACGCGGGGGGATGGTCGGCACCCGATGACCTGGACGGTCTACCGTCGTGAATGCCGGGCTCTCTTTTTGGCGCGTGAGGTTACTTCCGCAAGCTAGACGTCCGCGTAGCCTGGTATGCACGATGGTGCGGTCCTGCGCCTCGGTTCTCAACGCTTGCTGAGCACGCACGCGCCAGACCACGGAAAATTTCCCGGCGCGCCTTTAGGCTCTGGCAATAGGGAGAGCAATTCGGCTGGCGCGCGGTTGAACTCCGCGGCAGTCTTCAAGAATCCCTGAACGTCTGCCGGCTCCCACCCGTGCGGCACGAAGAATCGCGGCCCCTCGGGCGGCCCGAATTTGAATGCCGCGCCCGCTTCACTGAGTTGCTTGCCCGTCGTGCGCTGCATCAATTTGAGTTGCCCGGGTGAAGCAAGATCGATAATCCATCGCTGGAAGTGCGCACCAGCAGAAAGATCTTTTGCGAGTGCCGCGACCTCTTCGGCGGTGAAATAGATTAGCAGGCCTTCGCTGAGGACAACGATCTTCGTTGCGCGCCGATCCAAATCTGCGAAGAGCGCGCAGCGCGCCGGCGCGTCTGACAGATCCAGACGGATTCGCTCAAGAGAACAGTTGGGTTTTTCGTTTGAGAGAATTTCTTCCTTGTAGGAAAGAATGTCCGGCAAGTCCACTTCCAACCATTGCAGTGTCGCGGGGAGCTGCATGCGGTACGGCCGCGCGTCCAATCCCGCGGCGAGATTCACAATCAAATCCGCCCCGTCTTCGATCTCGCGCGAGAGGAACTTGTCGAACAGAAACGTGCGCGCCACCCACGCCCATTCGTGCTTGTTGCCGTCGGCGAGAGTGCTGGCGATCTCAAACCCGCGCTTGCCGGACAAGCGCTCGGCATAGGGATCGCGGAACAGCGCGTCGGCCCGCTGCGTTTCCCGTGCTCGAAAATAGGCGACCCAACGGGCAGTGTCGGAAACGTTGCGAACAGGAGGATTTGGCTCATTCATCTTCTGCACCCCGGAACCTCGTGAAACGGCATTATGACGCAGCCGACAAGCATCTGTCGGGAGAATTCAATCGACACGGGCAGTTTCCGAACTAGCCATGAATTTATACACAATGGGCACATGCTTTCACTGCCGGCACTACACTGGCCCGTTCATGCGATGAGGCTGCAACATAACTGCTTCTTCTTCAATCGAGTACCAAATACGCCGCTGCCGGATTGCCGGCAGGCTTTGGCTGACAGATTGCGTATCTTCGCTCTTCGGTCAGCATCGCATCGGCGGACTGTTTTCTGGACTCATGGAGAGGACTGGAACAAGCGTGAAACCAACCGTTCTGATTGCCACGACGTGTCGCTGGATCTCGGCGGCGCGTCTGGCCATGGCTTTGGCAAATGCCGGATGCACCGTGGAAGCGGTCTGCCCTCCTCGCCATCCACTCGGGAAGACGAGCGTGATGAAGAAAACGCATACCTACCACGGCCTGACGCCACTGGCCTCGTTCGCGCATGCTATCGCTGCCACAAAACCAGATTGCATCATTCCCGGAGACGATCTCGCAACTCGCCACTTGCACCGCTTATATGATCGAGAACGCGGCTGCGGGGAAGCGGGAGCGCCGATTTGCGCGCTGATCGAGCGATCGCTCGGCGCGCCAAAAGGTTTCCCGGTCGTGTTTGCGAGAACATCCTTCATGGAGACAGCTCGCGAGGCAGGCATCCGCGCTCCAGAAACCAGGGTTGTCAACGATGCTAGCGACCTTGGACAGTGGATCGCCCGAATGGGCTTTCCGACAGTCCTGAAAGCAAATGGCACCTCAGGTGGCGAGGGCGTTAGGATCGTCCACACGCTCGAAGAGGCCGAACGTGCTTTTACGGCCCTGCAAAATCCTTCTGTCTTGGCTGTGGCGGGGCAGGCCAAGCGAGCCGTGCTAGAGCAGGACAAAACATTCGTTTGGCCATCGCTGCTTCGCCGCCCAGGCGTCGTGAATGCGCAGGCATTTGTAGCGGGGCGCGAGGCAACGAGTGTGCTCGCTTGCTGGAACGGTGCGGTTTTGGCCGCTCTCCATTTTGAGGTGCTCAGCGAACTGTATCCCGGCGGCCCAGCATCTGTCCTCCGCTTGATCGAGCATCCTGAAATCTCATCCGCGGCCGGGAAGATTGTCCGCCGCCTCAATCTTTCGGGTATGCACGGCCTCGACTTCATGATTGAGGAACAAACGGGAAACGCGTACCTCATCGAAATAAATCCCCGGGCAACGCAGGGCGGACATCTGGCGCTTGGACCCGGACGCGATCTTCCCGCAGCCTTGTATGCGGCTGTCGCCGGAAAAGCTGTCCAGGCAGCTCCGAAGGCCACCGAGAACGATACCATCGCGCTCTTTCCGCATGAGTGCATGAAGAATCCATGGAGTGCATTTCTGCGCTCTGGCTACCACGATGTTCCTTGGGAAGAACCTGAATTGCTTAGCGTCTGCGTCCACGCGCGCCGGAAGCATCGCGGCTGGTATCCGCAGCAAAAGTGGATCCCGGATTTTCCGCCAGGTCGCTCCTCTGTCCGTGTCGAAAGCGCGCCAAAGCCGTCCGGCGAATCCGCATTCAGTGGCCCGGTTGTGGACTCTTGTGCACGCGGCGTCCACACGGGGATGTAGCATGACGGGCGGCGTGACGGAAAGCCGTCTGACACGAGGCGGACATTGAAACGGAATCCTTCGATACCTTCTGGATCGCGCGCCTGGCAGGGAAATCAGAATCGACGTCCCGCGTGGAGAACTGCGACATCTGCGCGGAAATCTCGCATCGAAGTTGGCATCCTGGGCGCGACCGGCACGGTCGGCCAGCAATTCGCCGCGCTGCTCGCGAATCATCCGTGGTTCCGCGTGACGTGGCTCGCCGCGAGCGACCGTTCCGCGGGCAAGCGTTATGGAGAATTGCCGTGGCGTCTTGCGACGCCGTGCTTATCGGAGACGGCGCAGCTTTTCGTGGAAGCCTTGAAACCCGGCATCGGCCCGAAGCTTCTATTTTCGGCGCTCGATCCTTCCGTCGCGGGCGAGGCCGAAGAAGAGTTCGCTGCGGCAGGGCACTGGGTGATCAGTAACGCGCGTAACCATCGCATGGATCCGCTCGTGCCGCTGCTCGTGCCGGAGATCAACCCGGAGCATTTGGGCCTCATACCGCATCAGCAGAAGTCCCGAGGATGGCGTGGCGCCATTGCGACAAATCCGAATTGCTCGAGCGTATTCCTGGCGATGGCTCTGGCGGCGCTTCGCCAATTTCGCCCTCGGCGCGTTTTAGTGACCACGCTGCAAGCTCTTTCCGGCGCCGGGTATCCCGGCGTGGCCTCGCTCGACGCAACTGCCAACGTGATTCCCTTCATCCGCGGAGAAGAAGAGAAGCTTGAAACTGAAACGCGAAGAATTCTCGGACGCTTCGCGAACGATGCGGTCGAGCCTACCGCCGTAGCCATCAGCGCGCAATGCACGCGCGTGCCCGTGGTGCATGGCCATACGGAAACAGTCTCGGTGGAATTCGAAGAGGCCGCATCGCGCGGCGGAATCCTGGCGGCTTTTCGTGAATTCTCCGGCGAGCCGCAAAGATTAGGCCTTCCTAGCGCGCCTGCGCAGCCCATCGTTTATCTCGACGGCCCGGATCGGCCGCAGCCGCGGCTAGACGTGGAGAACTTCGGCGGAATGGCCGTGCAGGTCGGCCGACTGCGAGAGTGTCCGGTGCTCGGATACAAATTCGTATTGCTGGGCCACAACACGATTCGAGGCGCGGCCGGCGCGGCGCTGCTGAACGCCGAGTTGATATCCGCCCTCCGCATACTGAACTAATGGGCATTCTTCCGCACGGAAAATGTGGGGTTATCCATCGTTCCGCTCACCTGGAAGGGAAAAGACAACGTGCCGTTTTTTAGCGAGGCTCCGGACATCCTGCCAAATAGGTTGGTGAGGAACCCCTGCTTGGTGACAATCCGCGCGACACCCTGATAGTCCAAGTCGTCAGCGCTCGTCACGTGAACACTTCCCGAACTTCGCACATCCACTCCGTAGCCGACAATCTCAATCCGACGGCTGGATATCCGTAGATTGGCCAGCTCCAGATCGGCGACGATGGAAGAAAACGAGGAGGGATCCCGGCGGGCGGGACCGAGGTTGTTGAAATGCGCGAGCCTCATCAGGTGCGCATTGAGCATAAGACTCGGCAGCTCGCCATTGCGCACCGTAAGGCGGCCAGTTCCGTGTATCCCCGCGAGCGGATTATTCGTGTGTGGAATTTCTGCCGCCAGCTTCACATCTCCGTCCATCTTTCCCGTCATTTTGCCCTGGCCATAGGGGAAGGCGGCAAGGAGATGAGCTACGTCGACTCCGTTCATCCGGGCATTTGCGATGAAGGTAATGTTCTTTCCTGCTAGATTAAAAGAGAGGTTGCCGACCGCGCGCCCGCCATAAACATTCAATCGAACACCTGCAAGGGAAACCTGGCCTCTCAGCAGTTCGAGCTTGGATTGTATGCTCGTCGCCTGGATTGCGCCGAACCGCAGGAAATCTGCTTTGAGGTTGCCTTGGGCGGGGACGGAGGATGATGAGGACGGATTGAGGAACGCGCCGAAGTCCACGTGGTGCAATATCGTTGACACGTTGTGGGCTTCGAAAAAGACTGGCCCCGGGGCGTCCGATGGGTCGATAAGATCCGATACCGACAATTGCCCGCCATTAATTCCCAGTCGGGAAATGACTCCCAGAGGGAAGACGGCCGGCGCAGAACCTGATTCCATGGGATTTTCGAAATTCCAAAGGCCATCAGGGTCCGAAATCAGGTTGATAACTGGGTGCTCCAGCGTCAGCGACTTGATTACGATTCGACGGTCGAGCAGCGCGCCAACGTCGATTGCGGCGTAAATCCGCGGTGCCTTGAGAAAATAGCCGGCAGGAAATATCGGCGGGTTTTTCAGCCCGAAGTCATCGAGTCGAATCGAAAGCGATGGAGACAAACTGATGGTGATGCGCCCGATTTCGACTGGCAGGCCGGTCTTTTTCTGCAGATAGGAGATAATCTGGGGCCGGTAGCGATCGGCGTTGGCGAGAACGGACAGAAGCAAGATCAGCGCGATCATCGCAGCGGCGACAATCACTGTCACGACGATAATTGTTTTCCGGTGGATGGTGCCTCTCTAGATCCGACTGTGCGAGTTATACTTTGTCACTCGGCGAGCCTACGCGTCAACCGTTGCCCCGCCGAACGACCTCTCGGCTTCGGATCGCCTGCGCTCGCGCGATTCCGCTTTTCTTACGCTCCAAAGCGCGGTATTTTGCGCGGGCGCTGCTTTGTGCTTTTCGGCGTTTCTTTCATCGAACGGAAACTGAACCGAGTTGCAGCAAAACAGTGATTCCTAATTTCGGAAATCAGGATGTATTCTTCTGCCTCAACAAGTTTTCTTCCGTCGGGGAGATTGGGACGATCCGGGAGAGTAAGCAGGCACGAATGAACAGATCACTCACAAACGAAAGCATTCGAGAGTCCATGGAGCGGCTCGGGCGAGCGCATGAGGCATTCGCGCGAACCTATCCCGGGCCGAAAGCGCGCCGCCAGCCCGTGCATACGGTTTATGGCGGCGCGCATCTATTCCGCGCGGATTCAGCGCGGCGCCTCGGCCAGCTCGCGCTGCGCTCGCTCGACGATTTTGCCCCGGATTTCGTGACTTTCGCCCGCGCCGTCGGACTTCCGATTTCCCAGTCGTTGCCGGATCTGCCCGATCAGCGGGAATCGCTCGAGAGTTTCATTGTTGCCGAGCCGGAGCGTTTCCGACTCGAGCAGCCGCACGCATGGCTCGCTCATGAAATTTACCGGCGCGTGCGCGAAAAGCTCACGCGGGAACCGGTGGAAGATTTTCGAATCGATTTTGAGGATGGCTACGGCAACCGTCCGGATGCGGAAGAAGACGGCCATGCGGAATCGGTTGCCGGGGAAGTGGCCGCAGGGATGGCTGCGGGGCAACTGCCGCCGTTCATCGGGATTCGGATCAAGCCGTTGAGCGAGGAGCTTTGCGGACGCAGCCTGCGCACCACGGACATTTTCCTGACGGCGCTGCTGAGCAAGACGAGTGGAAAACTCCCGACAAATTTCGTGATCACTCTTCCCAAAGTGATGATTGCGGAAGAAGTCTCGGCATTTGTCGAGGTCCTCGAGAGACTGGAAACGTCTTTGGGGCTCACGCGAGACTCGCTCTTGATCGAGCTGATGATTGAGACCACGCAATCGATCCTCAGTGAAAGCGGGGAAGTGAACCTGCTGCCGCTGGCTCGAGCGGCGCGCGGGCGCTGCGTGGCCGCGCACTTCGGCACCTACGATTACACGGCAACTTGCGGCATCACGGCGGCGCACCAGCAGATGACCCACCCGGCCTGCGATTTCGCCAAGCATATGATGCAAGTTGCATTTGCTGGCACGGGCATCTGGCTTTCCGACGGGGCGACCAATGTGATGCCTGTGCCCGTGCATCGTGCCGTTGCGGGAGGGCCGCCGCTGACCGGGGAGCAACAGGCCGAGAACCGCGAAGCGGTGCATCGCGCATGGAGGCTGCACTACGGCCACATCCAGCATTCGCTCGAGGACGGTTTTTATCAAGGCTGGGATTTGCATCCGGTGCAGTTGCCCACGCGATACGCCGCCGTGTATGCGTTTTTCTTGGATGGTCTGGAGGCGGCTTCGGAACGACTGCGGAACTTCGTGGACAAGGCAGCGCAGGCAACTCTGATGGGCGAAGTGTTTGACGACGCCGCAACGGGCCAGGGTTTGCTCAACTATTTTCTGCGGGCGATCAATTGCGGGGCAATTTCGGAAAACGAAGCCATGCCGCTGACCGGCCTCACGATGACTGAGCTCAGGGCAGGTTCGTTCGTAAAGATCCTCAAGGGACGCAGAGGAAACTCCTGAAGACGACGGATTCCCGTTCTTAGGCGAATCGGCTGTTTTCTTAGGGCTCACGCCGCAATGTCGCTTCAATGAGGCCGTGCGGTTCATCCACCGGCAAAAACAGTTCGTTCGTATTCTCCATGCCGAATGGCTTCAGGTTGACGGGCAAATAATGCTTATTCGGGAACGAAAGGCGCATTTCGCGGATGGCGTCGAAGCTTTCGAGCGCGGCGCGGCCCATCGCGTACAAAGTGTGCTGAAGCGATTGGCTCTCGTGTGCCGCGAAAGTCTCAAGCAGGATTTTTCGCACGCCGTGCCAGACGGGGGAATACGGCGGATCCGATTCTGCATAGAGCCATGTTGCCTGGATCACGGTGGAAAGGATGCGATCCTGCGTTTCTTCGAGCGTGGTGTACGGATCGCGGAGAAAGCCTCGAAACGCGGAGCCGCTCGTTTTCAGCACGATCAAGTCCTCGATTCCGGATTGGAGGATGGTGTTCTGCCGCGTCGCACGGATATGAGTGGTGCGTTTTTCGCCCGCCGTAGAAACGAATGCGGAGGGATGAGCGTTTTCGCCGACGGGGATGCGAGACCAAGGGCGCTCGCTCGCGGTAACTTCGACTTTGGAGACCTGCGGATTGTAAGTGAGGAAGTGCCCGATGAGGTGAAGCGCAAATTCCTCGATGGCCTCGGCGGAGTACTGTTGCGCGAGGACGTACACGGTGTTCTTCATCGTGTCGGTGGGCAGGATTTTGCCGTTGTCACCGGCGGTGTGCGCGGAATCGAAATCGCCTTCGAATAGGATGGAGAGCGTCAAGTCCTTGATTTCGTGATGCCCGTCGCGTCGCGTGACGCGCAACAGGCGGACGCGCGATTTTCCGTAGTCATTTTGCGCCAACGTTATGCCCATGGGTCAGCTCCCGCGATAGGTCGAATAGCCGTAGGGACTCAGCAACAGCGGAATATGGTAATGCTCTTTGGCGTCGCGCACCGTGAAGACGATGGTCACGCGGGGATAGAAGCACGGGACATTCCGCGCGAGAAAATAACTTTTGGTGTCGAACGTGAGGCGATAGGTTCCCGCGGCGAAATCATCCGCGAGGAGCTGGCTGATCCTGCCGCCGTCGTCGGTTGTCCCGCGTCCCAGTTCCTTCCATTGGCCGTCAAAAACTTCGATTTCGAGATTCACTGCGACTCCCGCGGCAGGCCTGCCGAGCGCTGTATCGAGCACGTGCGTGGTGATCGGACTTGTCATGTGAGTAGCCTTTCCAGGCGAAACCGCGTGATTTTGCGCTGCTCCTCGGCGGCGATGCGGATTTCCGTCTCTCGCTCGTTTCCGAGGCGTTGCCGCAGCGCCTGCAGAATCTGTTCGGGTGTTTTTCCGGACGCGCAAATAATGAAAATGAAGCCGAAGCGGGCTTCGTAGTCGCGATTGAGGTGCTCTAGCTCTCCGAGCGTCTCGGCGGGCGCTCGATCCATGCCGGATTGTTCTTCGGCCGACCAGTTCCGCGATTTGCGCGACTGCTTCGCTTTGGCTCGTCGCTCGCCGATACGCGGATGATAATGGAAGGCCTCGAGCCAATGTTCCGCACCGAGCGATCGCCAGAGTTCCTCCGCCGCGGAGTACACGCGCTCGGCGCTCGTGAACGGTCGCCGTGCCGCCATGCGTTTCGCCCACTCGCGAGAACCGCAGCAATCGAGTAGCATACGCTGCAGTTGAAGTCTGGACATCCGATTGAAGCGTTCCAGCCCTTTTGAGGCGGTTGCGGAAACTGCGGGACGCCCGAAAATCCGCAGGCGGCTGACTCCTCCATCCGGATAAATATTGAATCGCACATGTGAGACGGCGCCTTCGGGGCGCGCCACAGGGCGGAAGGCGTGGCGCGCGTGAGCTTTGAGGCGCTTCTGAGGCAACAATTCCTGCCAGCGGGTGTTCGATAAATCGGCGCTTTCAGAATCGCAAGCATCCAGGGAACAGCTCTCTGGAAAGTTGCCTTTGAAATGGGCCGTGTCGACTTCGATTCGCGCAATCGTGCAGGGAACTCCGAGCTTCACAATAACCCAATCAAAACCTGGGCCGCGTCGCCGGCGCGTTTCCCAGCCGTCGCCCATGTTCTTCGCTTTGCCGGGCATCAGGAGATTGAGCGGCGCGCCAAAAAATTCGTCGCTCGCGGCAGCGATGTGGCCGCCATTCGCGATAGCTGCGAGATCTATCGCACGGCTGGATGAGCGCAAGATCAGTGCGTCGGGAACTACTTCGCCGTGAACGCGGATGCGCGCAACCCCGCCGTCGGGGAAAATGTTCAGGCGCAAATGCGTTATGCGCTGCGGACAATCTAGAGAGAAAGAATTTTGCGTGTCTCCACGGACGGGCGAGTGCGCCACAAGCTCGATCCAAGGCGTTGCGGCGGACATCAATCTGCGAATCGCTGACGGGGCGGAGCCGCGCGCATCGAGCGCACAGCCTTCGATCGAGCAAGCCTCCGGAGCATTGCCGCGAAAGAAACTCGTATCGACAATGATGCCTCGCACGATGCCGGGCAGACCCAATCGGATGATGCACCAGTCGTGTCCCGGAATTCGCCGCCGGCGCGTCTCCCAGCCGTCCATCCATTTTCCGCGGCGAGTGTACTTGTGCTCGAGAAATACCGGCTTCGCTGCTTTCAGCAGATTTTCCTTCGGGCCGAAAAAGTCATCGTTGGCCGCAAGCACGCACCCGCCCAGCCGTTCGGAGACCAGGTCGGGCAGTTTGGCAAAGTCGCTCATACTCTGCCCCGCAGCAAAATGTGTCCCGCCGCGCCAGCAGGGAACGTGCCATGCACGTAGACAACTTGTCCGCGCAGGAAAGTCGTTTCCACGACGCCGTACAGTTCTTTCTGGGCGTAGGGAGTGAGCTTGTGCCGATGAAACAAGCGTTCCGGCTCGACGCGGAAGCTCGCTTCCGGGTTCCAGACAACTAAATCCGCATCGCGTCCCACGGCGATTTCTCCTTTGCGCTTTGCAAGGCCAGCCAATTCCGCTGGCGCGTGGCACATCCATTGCGCGACATGGCGAACAGAATATCCGCGCTGGCGCGCCGAAGTCCAGACCGCAGGCAAGCCGAGCTGTAAGGAAGAGATTCCGCCCCAAGCTCGCGAAAAATCTCCGGGATCGTTCAACTTCATCGAGGCTGGCGAGGGAGAATGGTCCGTGGCGATGAGGTCGATGACTCCCTCGCCGAGCGCCGACCATAGCGCTTCGCGATTGCTACGGTCGCGGATCGGCGGTGCGCATTTGTACTCCGTTGCGCCGTCGGGAATTTCGTCGGCGGTGAAGCAGAGATAGTGCGGGCAGGTCTCGGCGGTCAATGCCAATCCGTCTTTCTTCGCCTGGCGCACAAGCGGGATGGCGCTCGCGCTCGATAGATGAACCACGTGGATTCTGACGGCGAATTCGCGCTGGAAGCGAATCAAGAGTGCGATCGCTTCGTCTTCCGCCGCGCATGGCCGCGAAGCTAGCCACGCTGCGTATCGCCCCCGAGGAATCTGGGCTGCCGCAGGCGATGCGCTCTCGATCGGGCCGGGCAGTTCCGCATGAACCAGAAGCGGCGCATGGATGCTCCTCAGGACGGGCAATGCTTTCCGCAAATCGGACTCGGTCACGTGGCAAAATTCTTCGACGCCGCTGGGTACGAGGAAGGACTTGAACCCGAAAACTCCCGCATCCCAGAGCGGAGCAATTTCCGCTGCGTTTCCTGGCACAACGCCGCCCCAAAAGCCCACATCAACATGAAGCTTTTCCCGGGCCGCGATAAGTTTTTCCTCGAGGGCCGCGGCGCTGGTGGTTGCGGGAACACTATTGAGCGGCATTTCAATCAGCGTGGTTACGCCGCCAGCTGCCGCGGCGCGCGTTGCCGTCTCGAATCCTTCCCATTCGGTTCGGCCGGGCTCGTTGATGTGAACGTGGGTGTCGACGAGCCCGGGCATGACGACGGAATCTCCCGCTTCGAAAATTGGGGAGCCGGAAGGAAGATCGTTGAAATCCGAGATGCCGGAAACGACTCCGTCGCGGATATGGATAGCCGCTGGACGGATTGCATCCGGCAGTACGACTCTTCTTCCGCGAATGATTGGCTGCCGTGCGCTCATTCGGGAACTCAGTGTGCCGCCGAGCAATCTGTAAGAAAATCTTCGAGGAGGTTTTGTGCGATGCGGAGGCGATAACGCGCCGAGGAGCGCATATCGTCAATGGGCGCGATTTCGCGCGCCAGTTCCTGCTGGGCGGCGTGGATGGATTCCTCTCCGAGATCGCATCCGCGAAGAACGGCCTCTGTTTTTGCCGCGCGGAAAGGAAACGCGGCGACGCTGGCGAGCGCGATGCGGATGTCTACGATTCGTTTATGCTCGATGTGTGCCGTTCCGGCAAAACACACTTTCGAGATTGCCTGCGCCTTGCGCGTACCCACTTTGCGGTAATACTGCTTTCCGCCTTGCGCGCGGCGAGGCAGGCGAATGCGCGCGATCAATTCGTCCGGGCGCAGGTCCATTTTCTTGTAGCCGGAATGAAAGTTGCGGTAGGGAACCCAGCGCGGGCCACGCGCGCTCACAAGCTCGAGTTCCGCGTCGTACGCGAGCAGTGCAGGCGGGGAATCGGCCGCTGGCGAAGCGTTGGCAATGTTCCCGCCGAGGGTGCCGCGGTTTTGCGTGGCGATTCCGCCGGTCTCGCGAGCCGCGCGGCAGAGAAGTGGAAACTCATGCTGCATCTTGGGCCAGCGCAGAATATCCGTGTACGTAGTCAGCGCGCCCAGCGTGACGAAGTCGCTGTCTTCGCGAATCCCGAGCAACTCCCGCAGCCCCCAAATGTTGAGGAACCGGCGATGCGTTAGCTTGCCCGCCTCGAGCAGAACCATTAAGTCCGTACCGCCAGCGAAAGGCTGCCATTCTCCGGGCTCGCCTGCGAGGCGGTCGAGCGTCGCGGCGAGATCGCGCGGCGTCTCGAGCGCGTAGGCGGGAAGAAAGGATCTCATGATTTTCCGCTCCGTGCCTCGCAAGCGCGCACGACGGATTCGAAGATTTTCGTGTAGCCCGTACAGCGGCAGAGATTGCCCGCGAGGGCTTCGCGGATGTCGGCCTCGGCCGGTTGAGGGTTGCGCTCGAGCAGATTCACGGCCGCAAGGATCATTCCCGGCGTGCAGATGCCGCATTGCGCCCCGCCATGCGTGATGAAGCATTCCTGCACCGCGTGAAGCTGCTCGCCAGTGGCGAGCCCTTCAATAGTGCGTATTTCCGCGCCTTCCACTTGCGCGGCGGGAACCAAACAACTGTTCACCAACTTGCTGTCGAGCAAAACCGAACAAGCGCCGCATTCGCCTTCGCCACAGCCTTCCTTCGTGCCGGTGAGTCCAATCTGCTCGCGCAGCACATCAAGTAGGCGTTCCATGGGGAAGGCCGAAAACTTCATGGCCTTGCCGTTCACTGTGCATGTTACGCGAATCTTCCCGCGGGCTTCAGGCACGCATTGCCTCCAGCGCTTCCATCAGCACCTCGGGCGTCACGGGAATCCGCGGGAGGTTCGCGCCGGTGGCCTGTGCGACGGCGTTGATCACCGCGGGCGCGGCACCGTCGATCGGAAGTTCGCCAATGCCTTTCGCGCCGGCGGGCCCAAAGGGATACGGGATCTCCTCGAAGTGGACGCGAATTCGGGGGATGTCCATCGAGGTCGGCATGATGTAATTCGTCATCTGATTGTTGACCATGCGGCCTTCTCGCCAGACGACATTCTCGTAAAGCGCCAGGCCAATTCCCTGGGCCACTCCGCCTTCGATTTGTCCCGCAGCGAGAACTGGATGAATCACTTTGCCTACTTCCTGCACCGCCGTGAAATCGTCCACGGCAATCTCGAATGTGCGGAGATCCACGGAAACTTCCGCCACGTACACAGCCCAGGCGTACGCGCCATAGGCATCGCCGCGATAATTCTTGGCGTCCCAGTGCAATTCCGGCGGAGGCGCATACTGGCTCGTGGATTTGAGCGGCCCGCGCTGGGCGATGTAGCGGCGGCAAGCGGCGGCGAATTCCGCTGCAGTGTATCGCTCGCTGAGCAAGCCGCTCCCGATGAGTGTCTGCTTCAACCCCACGGCCGCTGATTCGACAAGCTTGCCGACAACCATGCAAGTGCGCGACGCGACCGTAGGCCCGCTATTGGGGACGTTTGCCGTGTCCGGCTGGGCAATTTCGATCGAGTCGTACTCGATACCGAGAGCGTCCGCGGCAATCTGAGCGAAAATCGTATTCGTGCCCTGGCCCATCTCCACGCTGGCGGCCAGCACGCGCACGCGTCCTTCCTCTGTGGCTTCGACGGCCACGATGGACGCCAGATAATCTTCGCCGGAGCCTGTAAATCCCGCCCCGTGGAGGAAAGCCGCGAAGCCGATGCCTTTTTTCGCATTCCGACCGCGATTTTCCCGCGTGAATCGCTCGCGCTTCGCGTGGTAATCGCTCATTTCAAAAGCGCGCTCCATCAGACGAGTCATGTCCACGGGTTCGCGGACCACTTGATCGACCGCGAGCGTTTGTCCCTCGCGAATGAAATTTCGGCGGCGGAATTCTTCAGGTGTGAGGTCGAGTTCTTCAGCGACGCGGTCGAAATGGCGTTCGAGTGCAAAGACGCTTTGCGGCGCGCCAAATCCGCGAAAGGCGCCGTGGGGCGGCGCGTTGGTTGCAACGGCGCGGCTACGAATCCGGACGTTCGGGCATTCGTATGGCCCTGCGGCGTGGATTGTCCCCCGGGAAAGAACGACAGGAGAGAGCGTTTCATACGCGCCGCCGTCGAGCACGAATTCAATATCCATGGCGAGAAGTTTTCCATCGCGCGAGACGCCTGTGCGATGGCGGATGCGCGCAGGATGGCGCTTGGTGGTTGCCGCCATGTCTTCCGCGCGGTCGTAGATGATCTTGACTGGTTTCCCGGACTTCCACGCCAGCAGCGCGGCATGGCACGCAATCATGGAAGGATATTCTTCCTTGCCGCCGAATCCGCCGCCCGTTTCCATCTGGATGATGCGGATTTTCTCGGGCGGCAAGTCGAACAGCGCGGTGAGAGATTTGTGGATGTAATACGGACATTGCAGCGAGCCCCAAATCGTGATGCCTTTTCTTCGATCGGCAGTGGCAACCATCCCTTGCGGTTCGATATAGAGTTGCTCCTGCGAGCCGGTGAAATACTCCCCTTCGATGATGCGATCCGCTTTCCTCCAGGCACTTTCGAGATCGCCCTTTTCAACGACGATGGACTGGAAGGTGTTATCGCTGCCCCAGATGATTTGCTTCCTCGCGAGCGAATCCTCAATGCTGAAGATCGCCGGAAGCGGCTCGACTTCGATGCTGACTGCGCGGCGGGCTTCTTCGAGCAGATAAGCGTCCGCATGTGCTAGGAGAACGACGGGTTCCTCGGGATGGTTGACCACGCCAGCGGCGAGGCACGGCTGATCGTCAACAATCAATGCGACGCAATTTTTCCCTGGGATGTCTGCCGCCGTCACAACGGTGAATTCCTGCCAGGGTATTCCCTCGGCGAAGCGGATACTGCGAATCGTCCCGCGCGGCGCTGAACTCCGCACCGTGACGCCATGAAGCATGCCCGGAAATTTCAGATCGTCGACATAGCGAGCCTTGCCTGTGACTTTCTCGCGTCCTTCTTTGCGGCGAACGGATGTTCCGATGACCGGGGTTGGCATGCAAAGCCTCAGCAGCGAAGCGTGTAGCCCATCTTTTCCTGCGCGGGGAACAGTTCGAGCCTCGCCTCACGGCGACGGCGGCGCGACCGGCTGCTTTGCAAAACAAGCATCCGCGCGCCGCGCCGCCGTCTGCTATCGGATCAGCGGACCTTGTTGGCCTCCGCGATCGCCGCGTCGAGTTTCTGCTCGCCTGCCTTTGCTTTCTGATCGAGATACTCAAAAACGGCGTACTCCGCCGCGTTGGGCCGTCTGTAGGCAAGGCCGACGTCGGCCGCGAGATATGCCAGGTGGCTCCGGAGTTTCGTCTCGTGCACCAGGCTGCCTTCGCTGGACTTAATGTCCAATTGCACGAGACTCCGGATCTCCCGATCGAGACTGGCGATCGCCGGGCCTGCCTGGGCCTCGGTCAGATGGTGCTGCTCAACTGACGCCTTGAGCTTGTCGCGCGCGGCGATGGCTTGATTGATCGCCCTGTCGAGCGTGTCGAGCGTGCCATGTATCTTGAGTTCGAGCGCGAGGCGTGCCGCAAGCCCCGCTTGGCTCGCATGCAGCCGCGGATCCAGGGCGACGTCGAGACTTTGCCGCGTCGTCTGACCGCCGTAGTCAAGCACCACCGAGTATGTGCCCGGGACAACCGTTGGCCCCGCGACGGTGTCGGGCAGACCACCTGCCGGGACCGGAGGCTGAAACCCCTTTACCTCCGCGGCGCTGGCGTAGCGCAGATCCCACTGGAAGCGATTCATGCCCGGTTCGATAGCCGTAAGTTTCTCCTTCGCTTCCTTCGCTGCGGCCTCCGGTGTCTCGGTCTCATTGGTTTCTGCGCTTGCATGCTTTTTCAGGTGCAGGTCGAATTTTCGAACCACTTGTCCCTGCGCATCGGTGAAGTCGATCGTCACGGGCGTCTTGCCGTCATACCCAGCAGGAACATTGAAGAAGACGGTCGCGCCGAATGGCGGGTTCTGGCCCGAATCGCTGGGCTTGAATCCTTCGTCCGGTTTTCCGTACGCATGGGTTAGCCACGCTTGTTCCGGGGCGAAGAGGAATGCGCCGTCGGATTGCACCGCCGGGTTCTTGGTCAATTGCTCGAGCAATGAGAGATTGTCGAGGACCCAGAATGAACGGCCGTGCGTTGCGATTACCACGTTGCCCTGGCGTGTGTTGATCGCGATATCGCGCACCTGTGCGAGCGGCAGGTTGAGCGTCAGCGGCTGCCAGTGCGCGCCAGCGTCGAGACTCACGTAGACGGTACTCTTGGTTCCGAGGAAGAGGAGGTTCGGGTCTTTCGGGTCCTGCCGGATCGCGAACACGTATGAGTCATCTGGCAGACCGGTCGTCAAGGCCGTCCAGTCCTTGCCGAAGTCGGTCGTCTTGAAGACGTACGGCCGGAAGTCGTCCCACATGTAGCGCCGGGTGGTGAAATAGGCCGTGCCGCGTGCCGTATAGGAAGGCTGGATCGAGCTAATCCATGAATGCTCCGGAAGACCTGGCGGATTCACCGCCTGCCATGTCTTTCCGCCGTCCGTGGTGACGTGAAGCAAACCGTCGTCCGAGCCGGCCCAAATCACGCTGCCGTCCATCGGCGAAACCGCGAGCGCCGAAATCGAAGGGTAGATTTCCGCTCCCGACTGATCGAAGTTGACCGGACCGCCGCTCGGCATCTCGGTGCTCGGTACGTTGCGAGTCAGGTCCGGGCTGATGCGCTGCCAGGTTTTGCCGTAATCGTTGCTTTTCAGCACATACTGCGAGCCGATCAGAAGCTCCTTCGGGTCGGTCGGCGAGAAAAGAATCGGATGGGTCCAGCCGAAACGATACTTGAGCTCGAGTGACGATGCGCCTTCTTGGTAATCCGGCCAGGGGCTTATGCCCTCGTATTGCCCTGTGGCCATGTCGTACCGCATGAAGATGCTGAAGTAGCCGCTGCCGTAGGTGATGTTCGGGTTGCCGGGCTGCGGAACCGAGTAAGTGCTCTCGCCATAGGCCACGCGATGCCACGCGGAGAGCGGAATCGATCCGCCGCTGGCCGCGCTCGGCCCTTCGAAGGAACCCTCGTCCTGTTGCGCGCCGTAAATATGGTACGGAAACTGATCGTCGAGGTTTACGTGGTAGAACTGGCCAGTCGGCTGATTGTGCTCGGTGCTCCAGGTCTTGCCGCCGTTGGTCGTGACGGTCGCTCCGCCGTCGTTCCCCTCGAGCATGATCTGCGGGTCGTCGGGGTTGATCCAGACAATGTGGTTGTCGCCGTGCGGCGTCTTCAGCTTCTTGAATGTCTTCCCGCCATCGCGCGAAACCCACAACGCATCGACTTCGGGCGCGTACACTGTATTGGGATCCTTCGGGTCCGCAAAAATGCTCATGTAGTAGAAGGCGCGCTGGCGCAGCTTCCACTCGGCATTTACGCGCTTCCAGCTCTTGCCGCCGTCGTCTGAGCGGAACACTCCGCCGTGCTTCGCCTGCACGATTGTATAGACGACATCCGGATTGCTGGCGGTAACACTCACTCCGATGCGTCCGAGGACGCCTTGCGGAAAGCCATCATTTCGCGTCAGGTTTGTCCAGTGCGCGCCGCCATCGGTGCTTTTATAGAGGCCGCTGCCCGGTCCGCCGCTCGAAAGCGACCACGGTGTCCGAGTGGCTTGCCACATCGCAGCATAAAGCACATGGGGATCGTTCGGCTCCATCACCAGATCGATCGCGCCGGTCTCGTCGTTGACAAATAGGACCTTATTCCACGTCTGGCCGCCGTCAGTGGACTTGAATACGCCGCGTTCCGCATTTGGCTTGAACACGTGCCCCATCGATGACGCGTAAACAATGTCCGGATTCTTCGGATCCACGGCAACGGCGCTGATCGTATGCGTGTCGCCGAGCCCCGCGTAATGCCAGGTCTTGCCGCCATCCGTGGATTTGAAAATGCCATCGCCCGGGATCATGTCGGTGCGGATGTCGCTTTCGCCCGTGCCCGCGTAAATGATCTTGGGATCGGATGGCGCCACGGCAAGAGCGCCAATGCTCGGGCTTGAACCTGGCAGTTTGCCGTCCGAAATGTTTTTCCACGTGATGCCGTAGTCGGTGCTCTTCCAGATGCCGCCACCGACGCCGCCCATGTAAAAGAGGTTCGCCGTTCCGGGAACGCCGGTCACGGCGACCACGCGGCCGCCGATATAGGGACCGACGCTACGCCATTTCAGCTTGCCCATCAGCGCTTCCGGCGAGACCGGGCCAGCGCTCGCCGCCGCGGCCAGCAGTAGCAGCGCGCTGACGATTGTGAAAGCAACAAAGGCGCGAGACCGCCGTTTCCCGGCCGCGCCGATTTCGGATCTGATCCTGACTGTAGGTTCCATTTTTAGTTTCCTTTTCCGCACAGAAAAATGCGTTCCGCAACGCCGGGTTAAATTTATGCTGAATTTCCATTTTGGCTTCCCGGGCAGCCGATAATGTATACCTGACCGCCCCGGCGTGCAATGCTCTCTCGAAGTTCCCGGCCGCATACTTTCTCGGAGGTTGCGGGGAAATCTCAAAGGCCGGAGCCGAGGCGGTTGTATACAGGTCGACTCGCAGAACAGCGCGACGGCTAGGGATTCTTCACCCTCATTTGCTTTAGAATCTGGCCGAGTTGCTGTATTTCCTTGCCGTAGCCGTTCCAATTGCCTTGGCGTAGGTCCTGCTGCGCTCGTTCGTAATGCTGATTGGCTTGCTGGACGAGGCTCTGGAGCGAACTGGGAACGGTTTTTGCGGTTGGCGTAACTGACGTGCCGGTTGGTCCTGTCGACCGGCCGGATTCTGCGGACGCGCTCGCGCCGCCGAAGATTTCGTTCAATGCGTCCCCTAGCGATCGCGCCATCACTACGTGGTCGGAATAAGCCACGATCACTCGCTTCAATTCAGGGAGCGAGGCGCCCGACTCGGCGGCGAGGTAGAGCGGCTCGACGTAAAGAACTGCGTTCTGCACCGGGACCACCAGCAGCGTGCCGCGAAGCACTCGTGATCCGCCCTGATCCCACAGCGTGAGCTGTTGAGAGATCGATGGATTCTGGTTGACTCGCGATTGAATCTGCTCGGGCCCGTAAATTAGTTTCTCTTTGGGGAAGGTAAAGACCAGAACTTTACCGTAATCGGCTCCATCGCACCGGGCCGCCATCCAGGCGATCATGTTGTTCTTGCGCGCTGGCGTAAATGGAACCATCAGGATGAACTCTTCGGTCTTCCCGATTTCGGGCAGTTTCATGACGGCGTAATAAGGGTTCATCGGCGTGGAGGTTCCACCGACCATGCGCGTGGCCACCCGCCACAAGTCTTCCTTGCTGTAGAAGACCCGCGGGTTTGTCATGTGATAGACGGCGTACTTGGCCGCCTGAATGGCAAAAAGATCCTGCGGGTAGCGGATGTGCGCTCGGAGGTCGGGTGGCATCTCCGAGAGCGGCTGAAAAACGCCGGGAAAGATGCGTGCGTAAGCTCGGATCAGCGGGTCGGTGGGATCGCTGATATAAAACCTCACCCGCCCGTCGTATGCGCTGATAGTGATCTTCACCGAGTTGCGGATGTAATTGCCAACGCCAGGGGTCGGCTCGGAGTAGGGATAGTGGCGCGAAGTCGTATATGCGTCCACGATCCACTGCAACGAACCGTCGTTCGCGACCACCAGGTACGGATGGGTGTCGTAGGATAAAAATGGGGCGAGCCGTTCGACGCGAGCCAGGATCCGGCGGTAGATCATGATGCGGCTCGCGGGCTGGATGTATCCAGAAAGAAGAATGTTGATATTGCTGAAGCGCAGCGCAAAAAGCAGCCGCCGCCAGAAATTGCCCACGGGGATGCCGCCCGAGCCCTGATAGGTTGTGTACACGTTTTGTTCGCCCGAGGGGTAATCAAACTCCTTCGCGCCTGTCTTAACGAAGCAGTAGTTGTTGGGCAGCTCGCCGTAATAAATTCCCGGCCGTGTGACCTGCAGCGGAATCGACGAGACCGGAGGAATGTCCTTGATAAAGAGAACGGGCAAGCCATCCGGCGTGGATTCGTTCACCGGCCCAAGGCACAGCCCGTAACCGTGCGTGTAAATTAAGTGCTGGTTCACCCAGTTCGGGTCCGGCAGGCTGTTCACGGAGAGTTCGCGCGCCGAAAGAGAGACTTGGCGTAGCTTGGAATTGATCGTGTAGCGGTCGTTATAAACGCGCACAAAATCGTAATAGGTGCGGATTTCCTGCAGCTGCTGAAACGTGGTGAGCTGCGGCTGATGATCCCACAGCCGGAGATTTCGCATCGTGGCAGCGTTCTGCTGGATCGACGCAGCCGTTAAATCCTGGATCGCCGGAAAGTTGCGTTGCTCAAAGCGGTTGAGCCCGTATGCTTCGCGCGTAAACTCGATGCCGCGCGCGATATACGGCTCTTCTTTCTCAAGCTCGCTGGGCGCAACGAAGTACCGCTGTACGAATCCTGGATAAATCGAGCCGCCGACGATCGCCACCAGAATCAGTGCGCCAAGCGAATACAGCGCGGGTCGGATCCGGCCCGTCTGTGAGCCGGCAAAAAAAGCGAGCGCGGTGATCGCGCACAGCCCGAGCAGAATCCACAGCACGGGCCACGTGACGTGAATATCCGTGTAGCCGGCGCCGTAGACCAGGCCTCGCGGCGAGTACACCAGGTCGTACATTCCCAGCCGCGCCCGCCATGCAAACAGCAAAAAGAAAAGCCCACCCAAGGCCATCAGATGCGCGCGCACCTTGCGATCCATGCCAAGGCCGGTCGGCGAAATCCACATGCCGCCTTCAATCAAATACAGCAGCGCCGCCGTCAGCACGCAGATGATTAGGATGGTGAGCCCGAAATGGTAGAGGAAAAATAAGAAAGGCAGCCGGAACAGGTAGAAGCTCAGGTTGATTCCGAAGATTGGATCGGTCTGAGCCATGCGAACCGCGTGTGTCGCGAGGAGGTAGCTTTGCCAGTGCGTCGCTGCCCATTGGCCAGCAAACCATCCTATGATCAGAATACTGAACCAGACCAGGCCGCGAAAAACGGCGGGGAATCTCTCGAGCGCGGGAAATTCGATTGTTCGAGCGACGACGCGATATCCCGAATGGTGCGACACGGCTCGCGCGATCCAGAGGTTCGCGCCGGCGAGCAACATAAATCCAATTCCACAGTAGCTGCTGAGGGCGATCTGCGTCTTCAGTATGGTGATGTAGATCTCGCGAAAACCGGTGTGATTGAACCACAGCCAATCGACAAGCAGTCTCACTCCCCCCGAGAAGAGCGGAAGAATAATCAGAAGGATCAGAGTAAGCGCTGCAAGCAGCTGGGCGATGCGATTGTGCCGCATATGAATTCTCCGCGCGTAATCTGAACACACGCAGGGCCAGGTGTCAAAGGCCGGCGGAGCAAGTTGTACAGCCGAGGACGTCTTTTTCGGAAACTTGCGTCGCAATCCGCAAAAAATCAGCAACACCGTGAACAGGTTCCGAGCTCTTCGAAGCGCGATGGCATCTTTATGGCAGCGTGCCTTGCCAGATCACATCACAGATAAACATGTGAAAAACACTGTACATTCTGTTTTTTTAATTTGGCACTGGTTCGCTCGAGGCGAGCATGCGCGAGGCCGGAACCCTCCCCGCCGCATATCTTTGTGCTAGAAAAGGAGTTGAGACGGTTAATCCTTTATCGGACCGGCCAGAATTCCTGCCGTTGGCCCCGCAAGTGCTCGACTGAGGACCGCCCAAGCCTGTCTGCTTGGACTGTGTAAGTTCGAACTCTGTCCTGCGGGGAGCGGATGATGGGAGGTTGTTTGTCGAAAATTAGCAACCAGACGCAGGAATTGATTCCCGAGCGCGTTCTGTTCGGGTCGTCCCAGGCCATGCAGGAAATTCGCGCCATGGTCGAAAACGTCGCTGGCACCCCCGTCCCGGTTCTTCTTCAGGGCGAAAGAGGCACTGGCAAACAGACAATCGCGAAGGAGATTCATCGCCGTTCACCCTTTGGAGCCGCAGCGTTTGTCCCGCTATTCGAGCGTTCCGAAATTCCTCATCCATCGGAGCGGGATTCGAAGAGTTTGGAGCGCGGCGAACATCCTCCTCCTCTCCGGCTGAGGCTTTTGGATATGTCTCGCAGCGGCTCTGTGGGTACGCTGTTCGTGGACGACGTCAACGAGCTCGATCGCGCTTCGCAAGCGACACTGCTTGAGTGTTTTCAAAACGACCGCGCCCATCCAGTGGATGCCGCGGCGCATCGCCTGATCTTTCCGCGCATCATTTGCGCCACGCGGCGGGATTTGCAGAGCGAAGTGGCGCGCGGCGCTTTTCGTATGGACCTTTGCTATCGCATCAATGTCGTGACCATCCAACTACCCAGTTTGCGCGACCGCAAAGAAGATATTCCGGCACTGAGCGAATACTTTCTCGAAATCTTTTGCCGGGAGCAAGGTCGCGATTGCCGTCCGATTCCAAGCAACCTCATCGACGTTTTCTTCCGGTACGATTGGCCCGGGAATGTGGGCGAGTTGCGAAATTGCGTCCAGCGCTACCTAGAGACGGACGGAAATGCAGAGGTTGTTGCAGATTTGCTGGTTAAGAAACGGATCCGGCTCAATACTCGCCAACATAAACGCGCGCTGAACTTAGTTTCATTAACCGCCGATACGCCGCAGGTCGCCGAACCAAAAGAGCACGAAGAGAAGGAACTGATTCTCAAGGTACTTCGGGAACAGCGGTGGAATCGCAGAGAGACCGCCAGAATACTTCAGGTCAGTTACCACACGCTGCTCAACAAACTGAATCGAAACGACATCGACGAAAAGAAAACGTCTGGTAGTTCCCACGCGGTCGTCAAGGCTCGCGAGAACCCGCTGCGATGAGTAGGAAGCCGACCCGAGCAGGCGCGCATTCGATACCTGGCGCGGTGGTCATCGGCGGTGATTACCAGGGCCTTGGAATCGTTCGCAGTTTGGGACGCCGGGGAATACCCGTCTGCGTAATCGATGACGAACTCTCGATTTCTCGCTTTTCGCGGTACACGACATTTGCGTTCCGCGTTCCGGAATTACGTAACACGAATGCAACAATTAAGACGCTAATGGAACTGGGGCAGCGCCTAGACCTGAGAGGGTGGGTACTTTTCCCCACTCGCGACGGGCTCGTTGCGGACCTTTCGAAGCATCACTGTGTTCTCTCACAGTGCTTTCGCGTTCCGACGCCGGGTTGGGAAACAATACGCTGGATGTGGGATAAGCGGAGCACCTATCAGCTCGCGAGAGAGTTGAAGATTCCGATCCCCGAGACGTGGTTTCCGCAGACCGCCGAGGACTTGGATCAGATAACCACGCCGTTTCCGCTCGCTCTGAAACCGGCGATCAAAGAGCATTTTTTCTATGCCACGAAGGACAAAGCCTGGCGCGTTAACAGCCGAACGGAACTGCGCGAGCTATTTTTCCGTGGCAGTGCCGTGGCGGGTCCGGGCGAGATTTTAATCCAAGATTTAATTCCCGGTGGCGGGACGCAGCAATTTGCTTACTGCGCCTTCGTCAAGAGTGGCAAGGCGGTCGGAAGCATGGTCGTCCGCCGCCGGCGCCAGCACCCTCATGATTTTGGCCACGCCAGCACATTTGTCGAGACCGTCGAAATGCCCGAGGTCGAAGCTCTGTCCGAGCGTTTCCTGCAGGCGATCAATTACTACGGGTTGGTGGAGATCGAGTACAAACTCGACCCCCGCGACGGCCAATTGAAGCTTCTCGACGTGAATGCGCGAACCTGGGGCTACCACACGCTCGGCCCTTGTGCGGGCGTTGATTTCCCCTATTTGCTGTACGCCGACCAGATTGGAAAGATGGTGGAACCGTGCCGCGGCCAGCCCGGAATCTCATGGGTCCGGCTGCTGACAGACTTTCCCACCGGTATCATCGATGTTTGGCGCGGCCGCTTGCGCGCTCGCGATTTCCTAAAATCATTGCGAGATTTTCACACGGAGGCCGTATTTAGTTGCAAAGACCCGCTTCCGGGGATGATGGAATGTGCCATTCTGCCTTACCTGATCGCCAAGAGGGGTTTCTGAGGCCATGAACATTTGTTGGACCGTCCGATGGAACTGTGCGATGCAAGGTCCGGAATTGATTTCGATCCCCGGCGAAATGGGATCGGGCCAGGCTGTGGATCCTGATGCAGCGAGGGAGAAGCAGAGATGACAACACCAGCAAAAATCTCAGGCCACGTGCTCGAGCGGAATATCTATATGGACGGCGAATATTTGCAGAAAAATCCGCTTTGGCACAGCGACGAATCTCCTTTCAAGGTCAGGCAAATTCTGGGGATGATGAAGAAGAATTCCATGGATCCGAAGACCATCTGCGAAGCCGGTTGTGGCGCCGGGGAAGTTCTCAAACTATTGCAGAAGGCCATGGATCCCGCTTGCCGTTTCCAGGGTTACGATATTTCACCGCAGGCCCTGGCGATGTGCGAAACCAAAGCAAACGAGAGACTTCATTTCAAACTCGCGGATATCTGTCAAGATACAGGAGCTTCCTTCGATTTGATGCTTGTTCTCGACGTATTCGAGCACATCGAGGATTACTTCGGATTTTTGAAGGGCATTCGTCCGAAAAGCAACCTGAAGATGTTTCACATTCCGCTGGATTTAAGTGTACAGGCCGTGCTGCGCAAGCGTGGCCTGTTGACGCGCCGGGAGAATTTCGGCCACATCCAGTATTTCACCAAGGAAACGGCTCTGCAAACTCTGAAAGATGTTGGCTATGATGTGGTGGATTATTTCTTCACTCCGCGCTGCATCGAATTAGGCGATCTGCTCGCACAGAAAATCGCGCGCCTACCGCGGCGAATATGCTTTGCAATTCATCAAGATTTGACCGTTCGGATTCTCGGAGGCTACAGCTTGCTAGTCTTGGCGCGATGAGCGCGGCATTGCATGCACGCCACTTTGGACGATGAGGCCAGCAGAAACCGGCCCCTGGAAAGCGCACAGCACGGGTTCGATTGGCTGGCAAGGCGAGATTATCGTTTCTGGGAGCGTCTGTTGACAATTCTTAAAGTGAGTTAGCAATGGCGACTTGCGATGTCACGATTGTTGGTGCGGGCCCATACGGGTTATCCGCAGCGGCACATCTGCGCACAATCAAGAACCTTGAGGTCGTTGTCTTCGGCGAGCCGATGTCGTTCTGGGAGCGCCACATGCCGAGAGGCATGTATCTTCGCTCCGCCTGGACGGCCACGCACATCGCGCACCCGAATGGTTCGCTGAACCTGGAAGCGTATCAGGCGGCGTCCGGCAACCATCTTTCCGCTCCCGTGCCGCTGGAAGGCTTCACGCAATATGGGCAATGGTACCAGCGCGAAGCAGTGCCCGACCTCGATCAGCGCAAGATTGCGCGTATCGAGTCTCATTTAAATGGGTTTCAGGTCACGTTGCAAGATGGAGAGGTTCTCAATTCGCGCCGCGTAGTTGTTGCTGCGGGCATTGGTTCATTTGCCTGGCGGCCACCGGAATTTGAGGGCCTTGGGTCTTCGCTGGTATCGCACACATCCGACCACGAGGATCTCCGGCAGTTTACGGGCAAGCGAGTGCTTGTCGTTGGGGCCGGCCAAAGCGCGCTTGAGTCGGCCGCGCTGCTTCACGAAGGGGGCGCTGAGGTGGAAATCGTCGCGCGCTCGCAGCGCATTCATTGGCTGCAAGGCTGGGCTTCGAAAACACTGCATCGCCGCTTAGGCTCGTTTACCAAAAAGCTCCTTTATGCGCCAACTGATGTGGGACCCGCAGGCATTAGCCAGCTCATGGCGCGGCCCGATTTGCTCAGGAGATTGCCTCGCGCGCTTCAAAGGAAACTCTGGAAGCGTTCCGTCCGTCCGGCCGGAGCGCGCTGGCTGGTGAAACGCCTCGAGCACGTGCCGATTCGCCTCGGGCGCTCAGTTGCCTCCGCTGCGCCGGTCGGCGAGCCAGTCAAGATTCGTCTCGACGACGGAAGCGAGCGAATCGCTGATCATGTCCTTCTAGGAACGGGATACAGAATCGACATTGCCAGATACGGATTCCTCGCCCCAAGGCTTTTTCAGTCCATACGCCACCTCAATGGTTATCCCTTGCTCAGTGAGGGACTCGAGAGTTCAGTCCCAGGTCTGCACTTTTTGGGTGCACCAGCCGCCTGGAGTTTTGGGCCGCTCATGCAATTTGTCTCCGGAACGAAATACGCTTCGCGCTCCCTGACCCGCCGCATCGCCGCGAACCACTGATTCACATAAGCACGATTTGAGCCGGGCCGGTAAGCCTTCCGCTGCGGCAGGGCTGCGGTAGATATGACGTCGCCGTCAAGCGGCGTCAATCGTCGTGCGCTGCGCGAGTGAGATGATAGAATCCGTGGCGACGAACATGCCGCTTTCCTCCGGTACAAAACTCGGTCCCTATGAGATTGCCGCGGCGATTGGCGCGGGCGGCATGGGTGAAGTGTATCGGGCGCGCGACACGCGCCTCGCCCGCGACGTGGCTATCAAAGTCCTGCCGACGTCGTTTGCAGGCGATGCGGAGCGCCTGCGGCGCTTCGAGCAAGAAGCGCGCGCGGCGGGCGCGCTGAATCATCCGAATATTCTCGCGATCTATGACATTGGCACGCGCGACGGCGTGCCATTTCTCGTCACCGAATTGCTCGAAGGAGAAACGCTGCGCGAGCGGCTGCGCTCGGGGCCGCTGCCGGTGCGCAAGGCGCTCGATGTGGCGATTCAAGCCGCGCACGGAGTGGCCGCGGCGCACGAAAAGGGAATCGTCCATCGTGATTTGAAGCCCGCCAACCTTTTCGTCACGAGCGATGGCCGCGTGAAGATTCTCGATTTCGGCCTGGCGAAACTCACGCAGCGCGACGTTTCTGGCCTCAGCGAAACGCAATCTCCGACGCGGACAGCGGATCCTGTGACACAAACGGAAGCTGGCGTGGTGCTGGGCACAGTGGGGTACATGTCGCCCGAGCAGGTTAGAGGAAAACCGGCCGACGCGCGCTCGGATATTTTCGCGCTGGGGACGATCCTCTACGAAATGCTTTCCGGGCAGCGCGCGTTCGAGAAGGATTCTTCCGCCGACACCATGGCGGCGATCCTGAAGGAAGACCCGCCGGAACTGGCCGGCGAAGGAAAGAGAATTCCACCAGCAGTCGAGCGCGTCGTGAGGCACTGCCTGGAAAAGAATCCCGCCGAGCGCTTCCAATCCGCGCGCGACCTTGGGTTCGACCTCGAATCGCTCTCCGGAACCTCCACTACGAGCACCGCGGCTCTCGCGACAGCAAAATCGCGGCAGCGCAAATGGCTCGCGCCGCTCGTCGCGGTGGTCGTTGCGCTAGCCGTGGGCGCGGCGGGAGGCTGGTTTTTCAGCCGCGGCGTTGCGGTGATGACGCAGCCTACGTATCACCAACTGACGTTCGATCGCGGGCTGATCTACGCCGCGCGGTTCGCTCCCGACGGCCAATCTGTTTATTACAGCGCGGCCTGGAAAGGCCAGCCGGTCCAGGTCTATTCGACCAATCCCAGCAGTCCTGAATCGCGCCCGCTGAATCTCACCAATTCCGGTTTGTTTGCGGTTTCCTCGTCAGAGATGGCGCTTTCGGTTGGGTGCAAGGAAATATTCATTGGCGATTGCCAGGGGACTCTAGCCACCGTGCCGATCTCGGGCGGTGCTCCAAGGGAGATTTCGGGCAGCGTTGTCTCTGCGGACTGGTCCGCTGACGGAGAGATGGCGGCCATTCGCGATTTGAACGGAGAATATCAAGTTGAATTCCCTCTCGGTAAAACAATTTACAAGAACGCCTCGGGATGGCTCGACTTTTTACGAATCTCCCCGAAAGGGAATATGGTCGCCTTCGCTGATCTTTTGCCTGGCAGCGACATCGGACGCGTGGTGATCCTGGATCGCGCTGGCAAGCTGATTGCCAGGTCGGCCGTTTTCCCCAGCATCGAGGGAGTGGCTTGGCCGCCCGCCGGGAACGAAGTGTGGTTTGCCGCCGGGCGCAACGAAGCCTGGGCGAACGCGATCCACGCTCTCAGCTTTTCCAGCAGGGACCGCTTGATCCTCCGTTTGCCCGGCATGCTTCGGCTGCACGACATTGCCCGGGATGGGCGCGTTCTTCTTTCCAAAGAAATCTGGACGTCAGGCCTGGAATTCCACGGCCCCAATGATGCGAAGGAGCGCGATCTTTCCTGGCTGGACTCCGCTGTGGTGACAGATCTTTCGTCCGATGGCGATAGCCTGGCTTTTGAAGAAGCTGGTGCGTCGGCGCATGCCGATGAATTCCAAGCGTACATGCAAAGAACGGACGGGTCTTTGCCCATCAAAATGGGGAGAGCAAATGACCCCGTTTTTTCCCCGGATGGGAAATGGGTGCTAACCGACAGCGTTCCATTTTCCAAATTTCTCCTTCTGCCCACCGCCGCGGGAGAAACCAGGCAACTGGAAGCCAACGGAATTCAGCAATGCGCTTCGCTGGGCTGGATGCCGGACGGGAAGGAAATTTATTTCGCGGGCAATGACGGCAGGGAATGGCGAATCTACCTCCAGAACATCTCCGGTGGCGTGCCTCGCGCCGTGACCCCGCCCATTTTGGTGAAGCCGAACCATATTGAGTCGGACCTGGTTTCTCCGGACGGAAAGGCCCTCTTCGCTCGCGATTTGAACGGCAAGGGCTGGCTGTATCCGCTTGCCGAAGGAAAACCGCAAGCTGTTCTGGGCTTGGCACCCGAGGATATTTGGGTGAACTGGTCAAGCGATGGGCGTTCAGCCTATGTCTACCAGGATGACAAAACGCACGCGCAGGTGTTTCGCCTGGACCTCTCCACCGGGAAGCGGCAAATGATCATGACCGTGGGCCCAGCGGACCCCTCGGGTTTGACTTCCATCTCGCCAATGAGAATCACGCCCGACGGAAAGGCATATGCTTATACCTATGGCCGTGCGTTATCAAACCTCTACCTCGTCGACGGTGTGAAGTGACGCTAGCGGCGCGAACAAAACTCGGGCCGTACGAGATTGGTACGGCGCCCGGCGTTCGTCCATCACGCGGTATAATGCTCCTTCATTTTCCTTGCGGCCTAAAAACATTTGATACTTGGGAATGTCGGGTTCCCGCGCATTGAGCGATCATCTGATTCCATCCGAAACGGGACAGCGAGGACGGCGCAGTCCGAATACCGAATCCGCGCCCGTTTCAGCCGGGAAATCCAGCACCGTTCACATTTATTTTGCGGCGTATCTTTGCGCCGTTGTTCTTATTTTTTTTGGCACGCTGCGCCATTTAGCTGCGTTCGCGCTGCACCGCGAATACTGCTCGCATATCCCATTTATTCCGCTCATAAGCGCGTATTTGATTTTTCTGAGAAAGAAGAGGATTTTCTCGAGCATTCGGCGCTCGTTCAGCATTGGCAGCGCTCTGCTCCTGTTAGCGATCGCCTCGTTTTGGCTGTCTCGCAATAGTGCGTTTTCGCTGAACGAGAATGACGCTTTGTCCTGGGCCACAGCTTCCATCGTTGTGATCTGCATCGCGGGATTCGTCACCTGCTACGGCGCGCGAGCCTCGCGACACGCGCTCTTTCCGCTCCTATTCCTGTTTCTCATGGTGCCCGTCCCGACGGTCGTTCTCGAAAAGATGATTTTCTTCCTTCGTGAGGGCTCGACCTCCGTGACCATGGGGATATTTCACCTGCTGAACGTTCCCGCGGACCGCAATGGATTCACGATTAGCGTGCCCGGCGTCACGATAGAGGTCGCACAGGAATGCAGCGGAATCCGCTCAACCTTGGCGCTCTTGATCACGTGCTTGCTGGCGTCCTACTTGTTCTTGCGAACCAATATACGACGTGTTGCATTTGTGTTGCTCGTAGTGCCGATGTCGGTCGTGAAAAATGGCATCCGCATTGCCACTCTGACGTTGCTCAGCCTCTACGTCGATCCGGGATTCCTTTACGGACGTCTCCACCACGAGGGTGGAATCGTGTTCTTCCTTTTGGCTCTTCTCCTGCTCGCCCCGATTCTGTGGCTACTTCAAAAATCGGAACGGCCGAAACAGCCGAAAGTATCCGTCCGCGCGGACACACAGAAACGAGATGGCAATGCGGCGGCCGTGGCGGAGAAAACCAAGCCCGCGCCCGATCGCTGAATTTCATATGTGACCACGGGCCGGAGCCTTCCAAGTTTGCGATGCGCACGGGGCGTTTTTTCCGGATCCGGCCTCGTTAGAGGCGCCAGGATTGCCTTCTGCGCAAAATGGGCAGATATAAAAAGTTTTATTCACAAGGAAGAATCGTTTATTTACGCTCGTGACCTGAATTCTGCCAACCCGTTTAATGTCAATCAGACACGCGGTGGCAACGAGATTGCCTGCATCGGTACGGGGTGTGGTGTTCGATATGCGTCCAGCCAAGGGAAAGGCGGCCATTTTTTCATCTCGAAGAGCCTGCGGCCTCGGTCTGTTCGCAGGGCCTTTAGTCCTGTTGGCGATGGTCTGTTTCGCCGCGTCTCCAGCTCGCGCGTCCCTCGCTACCGTCAACCTGTCCAATATCACCTTCAACGGAACATCAGCGTGCTCAAGTTCGCCGTGCGAAATATTCAATATTTCCTTTGAATGGAACACGAGCACGAACCAATTGGCCGCTGGGAGTATGTCGTTCCAGTCGCAAGGGGCTTTCGGGAATTTCTCCTTCGAGGGAGCCTACCAGTGGGGAACTGGGACAGCGTTTTTTTGGGCAGATCCGCAAGGCGTCGTTTTAGCATTCGTCAGCCCGTGTGGTGCTAGCCAGTTTCCCTCGGGATGCACGTTCAATATCGATCAGGCGTTTGTCACTTGTGTGACGCAGGCATGTGCAACCGACTTCGGTGTTTCATGGTCGAACCCTTTCGTCACTGCAAACAGTGGTGCGATTTCGGGCGGTGATCCGACCTCGGTTCCCGAGCCTTCTATTTACATTCTCCTCGTGTGCGGCTTGCTTTCCCTCGTTCTGTTCCATCGACGGTCGAATCGCGAATGGCAAAGGACGGCCCGCACTTAAGGGGCTGACGCCGCAGTACCGTTTGCCGCGTTCACCCGCAGCCCCGAACACCTCGCGTTTTTGCCAGCTTGTTCGCCCAGATCTAAAACTTTCTGTATTGCACCTGATTGGCCACGCGACTGCGAGCAACGCGTGATATCCGTTCCTTTGAATTTTATGCGCGCCCGGGATTGGTTTCTATGGCCGCTCGCGTAGGGCAACCAGATTCTCACCAACCGGCACGCCGTTCGCCACTTTGACGTGCAGCAAGGCCTCAAACGGCTTCGGTTCGCCCGACGCTGAAACGGGGAGCCGCAGCAGTAACTCCTCGATCGAGCTTTGGCGGCAGACGTAATCGACCGCGCCCTGCGTGCCGAAGGTGGTCGTGCCCGCGAGAATCAGCACGGATCGGGCCGGATTCAATCCCGGCATGAGTGCGACGACCGCATAATCCTCCGTCATTGGGTCCGTTGCGCGGTTGGCCAAGAAGTCGCTCTGTTCTCCGGGATTGGGATGCACGCTGACGATCGCCAGGTCGCCCTTCCGCGGGCCTGACTTGAGCCGCTGAAAAACAAACTCCTTGGTGCTGAGGATCACCCGTAGCGTCAAGTTCTCCGACGGCGAGCCGAGAAAAATCAGGTTATTGTTCTGTGCGTCATCGAGCGTGAAAAGCTGCCCGCGCTTCACAACAATCTGCCGGTGGAACAAGGTAAACACGCGGTCCAGATCGTGCACCGCCATCACTTCGCCGACGCCCGTGTACTGATCGAAGATGAGATCTCGCGAATCCGTGGCCGGATTGAAATAGCGCAAACCCGTTTCCGGGCGCCCCACGAAATTCGCGTTGCTGTAAATCACCAGCGGATCTTGCGGATCGGCGACAAATGGTTTCCAGAAGGATCGAAAAGCACTGGGAATTTCATCGGCCTGTTCCGTCCCAATGGCGGAAGGCGTTCGGCGAGCGCTCCACAGCGAAATGATCGCGGCGATGGATGCAGCCAGCAAGACCGCGAGAGTAGCTGTCGTCCAGACCCATTTTCGCCCTGTGAGCGGAGCCGTCGCGCCGTCGCGTTCCATGCCCGAGCCATTCGCGGACATTTTCGCCGCACCATGCGCCCGGTAATGGAAAGAAAGAGCGTGCGTGCCTTTCGGCAGCTCGACAAGAATTTCGTCCTCCGCGCCTTCCGAGCGGTAGTATTCCCCCAGCTTCATGCGGAGCCGCCCCAATTGCACGCGCACAGTCGAGTCCGAGTGCGGATCGAAATCCTCAGCGCGCCCCAATGCCTCGGTGGCGATTTGATATTCGTTGAGCGCCGCGCTCGGTTGTTCCAGTGCGTGAGCAGCGAGATAGCGAATCAGTTTGCATAGGGATGGCGACCCGTGCAGGGCGGCACTGGAGCAGATCCGATCGATCTCGCCTAGATGGCGATCCTTTTCAGACATCGGGCGTTCCCGTTACGCGCATGTAACCTGAAGTTAACAAACTCGCTAACTTTAGGCAAGCCAATGGCTTGCCTGCGTAACTGTATCATTCTGCCGGGAACTTGCGCTGCGGTGGTGGCTTGCATCAAATTGTGACCGGTTTTAGGGGTGTGGCTTAGGTGCTTGGGACGCCCGTGCGCGGACATACTCATTATCTTGCCAAGTTCACAAACACCTGGTCTAGCGTTGCGGATGCGTAATTCTATTTCTATGTTTGATCGGGATGGATCCCGATCAGATTCCGGTAAGGCCGCCGCTTCCCGCTGCGGGTCTGTCGTGGGAGCCAGCAGTTATTTCGCCGATCTCTAGCGGCACAATCGACTTTTGAGAAACGCGTTTTGAAAAAGTGGAGGTCTGAACGTCATGGTGAATACGAAGAATGCAACGGTGAAGAAACTATTCGGCGCGACAGTTGCTCTTTTTCTAGTTCTTGCCGCGATGCAGGTCTCCCAAGCCCAAACAACGACCGCCCGTCTGCAGGGGACGGTCACGGATCCCTCGGGCGCCGTGTTGGTTGGAGCAGCGGTCAACGTGACGGATTTGGATACGGGTACCGTCACAGCCGCAAAAACGGACAGTGCTGGCATGTACGTTATTCCCGCGCTGGCCCCGGGTCATTACCGCGTCGAAGTCAGTCAACAAGGATTCCGTAAGGACGTTCGCGCGCTCACACTGCAGTTGATGCAAGTCGCGGTAGTGGATTTCAAACTCGAAGTCGGCGAAGTCAGCCAATCGGTGACGGTTACCGGCGGCGCGCCTCTCGTCGATGCGGCCGACTCGACGATCAGCCAGGTGATCGTCGGTGCGCAAATCACCGATCTGCCGCTCAACGGCGGAAACTTCACGCAGCTTGCCACGTTGATGCCCGGCGTCACGCGCGGCATACCGGGCGGACAAGCGACCGGCGCCGGAAACAACGCGGAAACCTTCCGATACGGCCAGGAGGGCGGCGCATCGCTGGCGGTGAATGGCTTGCCGCCGCAGGCCAACAATTTCATTCTCGACGGTATCGACAACAACGAGTCACTCGTCAACACCATCGTGTTTTTCCCGCCGTTCGACGCCATTCAGGAATTTCGCATCGATACCAGCGTGGCGCCGGCCGAATACGGCCGCGCCGGCGGCGCCATCGAAGTGACCTCGCTAAAATCGGGCACAAATTCTTTCCACGGCGATGCCTACTGGTTCCACCGCGACCAGACCCTTGATGCCAGAGACTTTTTTAACTCGAGCAATCCCGCTTTTGCCCGCAATTTCTTCGGCGGTGCAGTGGGCGGTCCGATCATTAAGAATAAACTGTTTTTCTTCGGCGATTATCGCGCACTGCGCCTCAACCAGCCGGGAGAAAGCGGCGTGGGGACCGTGCCGACGGCGTTGATGCGCCAGGGCGATTTTTCCGAGCTTCTCTGCACCGGGAATCCGACGTGTGCGGGGACTGGTTTGGGCGCGCCCGTTCAAATCATTGATCCGACTACGGGCACGCAGTTCATGGGGAACGGTTCACAGCCGAACGTGATCCCCGCTGGGCGCATCAATACCGTGGGACAAAACTATCTGAACGCCTTTCCGCAGCCGAACTGCAGCGCGGCCACGGATTCCCGCTGCACTTCGATCATCAATAATTACGTGAATTCACGGGACCTGGTCGAAAACTGGAACGATTTCGACGTTCGCGTTGATTTCGATCTGAACGCTGACAATCAGTTTTTCGGGCGCTTCAGCCGCGGACGCGCTAACCAGACCAGCACTACATTCCTGTCGACGCTTCCTTCCGGCTTTGGATCCGGCATCAACTTCAACCACCCCTACGGATCGTCGCTCGGCTGGACGCACATCTTCGGGCCGAATGTAATTAGCGAAATGCATTATGGTTTCGTCCGCACCAGCTATGGATATACGCCGCCGGATCAAGGTGTGGCGCTTTGCACCAAACTCGGAATCGTGAACTGCAACACCAGCCCGCTGCTTGGCGGCATCGCGTTGATCGGTGGTTACAACAACCAGATCGAATACACGGGAGACTATGGTCCCTACCTCGTCCCGCAAACCGGTTTTGAATGGAACGACGCGATCACCTGGATCCACGGGAAACACACGGTCAAGTTCGGCGCCAGCCTTATCCGCCGCCAGCTCAACCTTTTCCGCCCGTTGGCCGGCAAGGGTTACTTTTTCCTGTTTGGCAACGGCGGCGGGCAGAGCCCGACCAAATACGAGGTCTCTGACCTGCTTGCCGGATTCGTGAATTCCTACTCCGTCGGGCCGCCCTTTGGAATGGTGGGAACGCGCAGCTGGGAAAATGGCTTCTTCGCACAGGATGACTGGAGCGTGTCGCCGCGCCTGACCTTGAATCTGGGTTTGCGCTACGACGTGCTGACGTGGCCCACCGAAGTCGCCAACCGTCAGGCCAACTTCGACCTGGCCTCGGGCCAGCTCACGTTGGCCGGCAGCGGCGGGGCGTCCCGCAGTCTGGTTCCCAACGATTATTTGAATTTTTCCCCGCGGCTGGGGTTTGCTTACCAACTCACCGGAGATGGCAAGACGGTCGTGCGCGCGGGCTTCGGCTTGTTCTATTTCCTTGAACGTGGCGGCATCAGCAATCAGCTCGCGCAAAATCCCCCCTTCAGCGGCGAATCGACGTTCAGTTACGCGCAAGGCTACCGCATCACGCTTTCCGGCCAGACCGGGTCCCCCACGGACAATAATTCCATCGACGCGACCGAGCCTTTGCCCTTGGGCTTCCTGACGAACCTGAATCTTAGCAGTCCTACGGGCGTCAGCGTTTTGTCTCAGCCGACAACGAACACGACCCCGAGGGTCGCCGAATGGAACCTGCAAGTTCAGCGGGAACTGAACTCGAACACCTCGCTCAGCGTGGGCTACGTTGGAAACCACGGTGCGCGCCTGATGACAAGCTACAACGCGAACGTTCAGCCATTCAACGTTGCTCCCGGCGCTGGGTTAGCTTTTCCGCAGCTTGGTGGTGTGAACGTGCTGGCCACCGTGGGCAGATCCAATTATAACTCGATGCAAATCCAACTCAATCACCGGATGACTGCCGGGCTGCAATTCACCGGTTCGTTTACTTGGCAGAAAAGCTTCGACGGCCCGTGCAGCGAAATTATGGATTGCGGCCAGCCGCAGGACCCGAACAATCTCAACGCCGAGTACGGTGCTTCTGGAATTGACCAGCCTTACGTCATGGTGCTGAGCTCGCTCTATCAGTTGCCATTCGGTCGCGGCCAGCGCTGGGGCTCGGATTGGGCGCTTCCTCTCGATGAAGCTCTCGGCGGGTGGCATCTCAACGGAATTTACACATTATCCGCGGGCCTTCCCTTTGATGTTTCCGTTGGAGGCTGCAGCAACAGCTATACTCGTCCGGACGTGGTCGGCTCCATTCACATTAGTCCCGGAAATCTCAGAAACTATGCCAACGCTTCCGCATTTGCTCTCCCTCCCGCCACGGTCTATGGCACTGCTTGCACCTACACTCGGCCCGGGAACGCGGCGCGGAATGTTTTGCGCGGCCCCGGACTCTCGAACATGGATCTGGCGATCTTCAAGGACTTCTCGATTAGTGAGAGAGCGAAGCTCCAATTCCGCGCTCAGGCTTACAATCTGACCAACACGCCCCATTTCGGCCAACCCAACGGGTCACTTGGCAACTGGAACGTGAATTCGAGCGGTCAGCTCACTGCCAGCCCCAACCCCAATTTTGGGCAGATCACGGGCACCCTACCTTACACGAACCGCGAGGTGGAACTGGGCCTTCGGGTTATCTTCTAAAGAAGCCTGGAGCGGGAGGCGGGACTTTTGTCCCGTTCCAGCAAGCGAAGGCAATTTCACGGGAGTTCGATCATGTTTCGCTCGCGGAGTGTGCAGGGAGCCACGATATCGATTGTCGCCGCTGTGTTTCTGGTCGTCACGGCCTGTCTTGCGGCGCACGAAAGTTCTCACGGGGCGCAATCGCCATCGCAAGTCTCGGCAGGCAACGCCCCTCCCGTGATCACAAAAATCGAGCCGCCGAACTGGTGGACGGGCATCACTCCACGCGTGATGCTGCTTATTTCGGGCCGAAATTTGACGGGCGCTACAATCTCCTGCAAGTACCGCGGATTTATCGTTTCGCACGCGAAAGTCAGCGACGGCGGCAGATATCTCTTTGCCTGGATGCGGATCCATTCCACCTCGCTCCCCGGGACTGTGCCCTGCGCAGTGCGCACTCCAGCAGGCGCGGCGGCGATGCAGTTTCCACTCGCCTCGCGGCCTTCGTCGATCGGAAAATTTCAGGGTCTCACGGAAAGTGACGCGATTTATCTCATCATGGTCGACCGCTTCGCCGACGGCGATACCGCGAATGACCATCTGGCCAGCATGCCGGGTACGTTTAGCCGCTCGAATCCGCGCGCGTACCACGGCGGCGATTTGCGCGGCATTCGCGAGCACCTCGGCTACTTGCGCAGCCTTGGCGTGACGACGTTGTGGCTCACTCCGATTGTCGCCAACGACAGCCATTCTCCTCAGGATTATCACGGCTACGGCGCGGTGGATGAGTACGCAGTCAACCCGCACTTCGGCACTTTGGGCGATCTCCAGCAGCTTGTGGCCGCGGCCCATCGAGACGGCATGAAGGTGCTACTCGATTACGTCGTCAATCACGTTGGCCCGCGCAATCCCTGGGCTGCCGCTCCCCCGGAACCAGACTGGTTCAACGGGACTCTCGCGCATCACACCGAGGCCACGAGCGATTTTCAATACCTCACCGATCCACATGCTCCTCCGAGTCTCTGGAGAAATGTTGTGGATGGATGGTTCGCAAATATGCTGCCCGACCTGAATCAAAATGATCCCGATGTCGCGCGGTATTTCATCCAAAACGCAACGTGGTGGGCGGAGGAAACGGGCATCGACGGCTACCGCCTCGACACGTTTCCCTATGTTCCGCGGCGCTTCTGGTCGGAGTTTCACGCCGCTTTGCACCGCCTGTTCCCTCATTTTTTCACCGTCGGCGAGGTTTTCAATTTCGACCCGGTCGTGACCTCATTTTTCGATGGCGGTCGCGCGCAATTCGACGGCGTCGATACCGGAGTTACATCCGTTTTCGATTATCCGTTTTATTTCACGCTACGCTCGGTGGTGCTGAACGGTGCGCCGCCAAGTCAAATGGTCCGCGTTTTGGCCCGCGACTCGCTCTACGCGCGCCCGCAGCTGCTGGTCCCGTTTCTGGGTAATCACGACGTACCGCGATTGGCGAGCATGCCGGCGAGCTCAGAGAAAAAACTCCGGCTGGCGTACGGGATTCTGCTGACCATGCGCGGCATTCCGGAGCTTTATTACGGCGACGAAATCGGAATGAGCGGCGGAGGCGATCCCGACAACCGTCATGATTTTCCCGGCGGATTTCCGGGCGATTCGCGTGACGCATTTCGCGCCGCCGAACGCACTCCGCAGCAACAGAGAACTTTTTCTTATGTCCAGCAATTGCTGCGCTTGCGCCGCGAGCACGCTGCACTCAGCGGCGGCTCGCTGTGGAGTCTTGCGTGGGATCAAAGCTCCTATGCGTATGCTCGCGTTGCGGGAAATGAGAGGTTGCTCGTGGTTTTCAATGCGAGCGGGGCAGGGCATTCGCTTCATTTCTCAGTTGCAGATACACCGGTGGCTCGCAGCATTCGCATCGTTCCGCTGTTTGGAACCGGCACGGCAACGCTTCGCGCCGATACCGTTGAAATAACACTTCCCGGAGAGGGGCTTGGTATCTGGAAATTGGAATAGACAGTTCAAATTGCCAGATAACGCATATCTGCCGAGTGCCTTTCCTAAAGGACACGTACAGTGAAGAAGCTCTCGATTCCCGCAATAGCTCTGGTGTTCGGCGCGCTGATTTGTTCTTCGGCATCGTTTTGCCAGAACGCGCCGGGCCCGCCGGGGGACATGCCCACGTGGACCGCGGGCAGCAAGGAAGGCGTAGGTACTTCGACGACGCTGAATTCCAAAGTGTGGTTCACGCTCGGGGGCGGCATTCTGACGGAAGTCTATTATCCGCGAGTTGACACTCCGGACGTGCGCTCGCTCGAGTTTGCGGTAAGCGATGGCCATCGCGTGTGGATTGAATCGAGCGATTTGCAGCACTCGATTCAGTGGATCGATCACCACGCTCTGCTCTACCGCCAAATCAGCCGCGACCCGCGCGGCAAATTCACTATCACGAAAACATACGCAACCGATCCGGCGAGAAATACGCTGCTGGTGGACGTAACGTTTTCAGGCCCCGCCGGAGATTCGCTCTATGTGCTCTACCATCCAGCATTGGATAACTCCGGCTATGGCGAAACGGGCGCAACCATGGGGCAGTCCCTCGTCGCGGAAAAGCAAAACGTCGCCACCGCGTTGCTCTGCAGCGCCGGTTTCGCGCGAATGTCTAGCGGCTTTCAAGGGACGAGCGACGGCTACACGGATTTGCTCCTGCATCACCATCTCGCATGGACGTACACACGCGCGGAGCAGGGGAACGTGATCCAGGTTGCGCGCGTCATCTCACCGAAGCAATTCACACTCGCGCTGGGCTTCGGCTCATCTCCGCAAGCCGCTATTGAAGCTGCGCGAGCAAGTCTGCGCGAAGGCTTTTCCGCGATCCGCACGGCCTATTCTCATGGCTGGAGCGCGTACGGCCGCGGGCTGAAGACTGTCGCGCAACCTTATGAGCCGGAGTTCCGCCTCGCGGCCATGGTGATCCGCGCGCACGAAGACAAAACGTTTCGTGGCGCAATTATCGCGTCCTTGAGTGTCCCCTGGGGATTTGCGGCTCCTGCCAATACGCCCGCCGTCGGAGGCTATCACCTGGTCTGGGCGCGCGACCTCTACGAAGCAGCCTCCACACTCCTCGCTGCGGGCAAACGCGCCGCCGCCGAACGCTCGCTCGCCTATCTGTTCAACGTGCAGCAGAAACCCGATGGCAGTTTTCCGCAGAATACATGGGTGGACGGACGCCCCTACTGGACGTCCGCGCAGATGGACGAGGATTCCTATCCGATGATCCTTGCCTGGCAGCTTGGAAAGAATGATCGCGACACTTGGGAAAAGCACATCCGTCCCGAAGCGGAATACGTTGTCGCGCACGGGCCCGCCACGTTGGAGGAGCGTTGGGAGGAACTGCCGGGCTATTCGCCCTCCACAATGGCCGCGGAAATTGCCGGGCTCGTTTGCGCCGCGGACATCGCGCGAAAAAATGGCGCGACGGAAGACGCAAAACGCTACCTCAGCACGGCCGATGATTGGTCCGCGCACCTCGAAAAATGGCTGGTTACGACGACGGGGCATCTGGGCGGCCCGGTCATATCGAAAGAGGGCTATTACATCCGCATCGGCGATAGTAAAAACCCGAACGATGGTTACCGCCTGGATACGCGCAACGGCAGCGGAACTTGGCCTGAGAGTGACGTTGTCGACGCGGGCTTCCTCGAATTGGTGCGCCTCGGAATTCGCCCCGCCGACAACCCCACGATCGAGCGTTCCCTCAAGGTCATCGATTCAACCATTCGCGTAGAAACTCCGAATGGGCCGTCTTTCCGTCGCTACAATCACGATGGCTACGGGGAAACCTATTTCGGAGGGCCATGGCAGGGGCAGGGCATCGGCAGGCTCTGGCCAGTTTTCACGGGTGAGCGCGGCGAGTATGAGGTCGCCCTCGGCCAGGACGCGACGCCTTACCTTCAGGCCATGCTACACTTCGCCAACGCTGGCGGCATGATTCCGGAACAGGTGTGGGATCGCGCCGATCCCACGAAATACCATTTCGTTTTTGGGCAGGGCACAGGCAGTGCGACTCCGCTGGTCTGGAGCATGGCGCAGTTCATGCGGCTGGCCCTATGCGTTCAGGAGAAACGCATCGTCGAACAGCCATCCGTGGTCGCCGCCCACTTCCTGAAAGGGAAGCGACTCTCCACGCACGCCGCGGCGTCAACCAAGTAAGTTCGTGGCGAAAACACAGCCATCAGCGTGCTATTGCGGATTTGGGCCCTGCGTTACCTGGACCAGATTCGCCGGCTTGAGCCACTTCGCAAACGCGGCCTGAACGTCCGGCGCTGTCAATTGGACGTAGCGGCGCGCCGCAATCTCCGGCTCGTCGAGCGGCAGGCCCGTCAGGGAACGCGATAGCAAACCATTGGCAATGCTGCCGACGCTCCCTTCCGAGAGCGGAATCTCGCGCAGCAGCAGCGCCTTCGCCTGGCGCAATTCGTGCGGCGTCACGGGCGTGCTCTGGATGGCATCGAGATCGCGCACGACGATGGCACGCGCTTTTGAAACGTTCGGCGGGTCGCACGAGTATTGAACGCTGTACACCGTGCGCGTCCGGCCAAAATCGAACGACGAGTCGACAAAATACACCAGCCCGCCATTCATCCGCAGGTCGCGGTAGAGGCGTGTGGCGTAAAACCCACCGCCGAGCACGTGATTACCGAGTTCGAGCGCATAGTAGTCCGGATTGAAACGGTTCATTTCGACTGTCTCCGCGAGCGTTACAATGTCCTGCACGCGGCTCTTGTCCGGCACAGCGGCTGTCGAAGGCTTGTTCGCGGCCACCGTCGGATAATCCGTGTCCGGTTTCGGTCCCTCCGCTTTCCACGCGCCGAAGTATTTCGCGATTTCCGCCTGAGCGTCCTGCGGCGCAACGTTGCCGATTACAACGATGGTGGTCAGGTCCGGCCGAAAGACGCGCGCATAGTAGCTCTGCACGTTGGCGAGCGTGAGCGCGGAGACGCTCTGGGGCGTCGAATGGCGCAATTCGGGGTCCGTCGGCGGATAAAGCGCCTTGTCGAGCGCCAGTTGAAACAGGAAGCCCGGGCTTTGCAACGTTCCCGCTACGCTTGCGGCCGTCTGCCGCTGCACGATCTGAAACGCCATCGGCGGCATCGCGGGATGCAATTCGTTGTCCGCGAGCAGCTCGACGCCGCGGTCGAAATCCTGTGGCAGCACCTGGAGCGAGAAACTCGTGCCGGCGGATTCGTGCGCGGCGATGTCGTCGAGCGCTTTTTGATACGCCATGCGGTCGAGCGTGGTCGTGCCGTAATCGAAAAGTTGGCCGAGCACGTTGCCAACGCCTTCCTCGCCCTTGGGCTGCTCGAGGTCCGGGTTATTCTTGATGCGCCCGAAGACGCTGACGGTGTTGCTGGCGTTTTCCGGCACGACAATCACCTTGAGGCCGTTCGGGAGCGTCGAGACCACGGGATGCACCGCCATCGTGGGGATGGTCAGGCGGGCGAGCGCGCTCGAGGCCCATTTGGGCAGCGCGACTGGCTTAACCTGCGACGGCGCGAACGACTCCTGCCCGCCGAAGGACTTCTGCGAAATCGGTTTGCCGGAAGGCTGTGGAGTAAGCACCGCAACCACCGCGTGCTCCGGCGTCAGATATTCGCGTGCCAGGCGATCTACGTCCGCCGGGGTCACTTTCTGTATCGCTTCCACATCGTCCTGGGGCGAATTTCGGCCTTCGACGGCGACCGCGTTGGACCACTCAAAGGCCAGCCCGGAGATCGAATTGCGGCGGAATTCCGCGTCGGCGAGCTCGTGGCGCTTGGCGGCCTCCACCAAGTCCGCAGGCAGCCCATTCTTCACGTCGTCCGCCAGGATTCCTTGAATTTCCTTGACCAGCGCTGCGCCATCACCGCCCTTGGGATACCCGGCGAGCGCCACTCCGAGACCCGCGCGAGGCATATCGCCAAAACTGGTAAATTCGGCAAATAGAGCCTTCCCGGTCGGCACCAGGTCGTAGAGGCTTCCCCGCTCGCTGCTCAGCACATCGGCGAGGACTTTTGAAGTAGCGTAATCGGGGCTGTCCGTGCCCGGCATGCGAAAGGTTATTGCGGCAACGCCAAAGGGAAAATCGGTATTCAGATTCAGCGTTTCCGGCTTCACGGCCTCCAGATTTACGGCCGTCCGTGGCGGAAGTTTCTTCTCCGGAATGCCGCCATAGAGTTTCTTGACTTCGGCGAGCACGGCAGGAGGGTCCACATCGCCCGTAATGACATACACGGCGTTATTCGGCGCGTACCATTTCTTGTAGAACTCCTGCAGCATCACTGCGGTGGTCTTATCGAACGAAGGCCGCGTGCCGAGCGCATCGTGCTCGTATGGCGTACTGTGAAAGAGCGCGGCCAGCAGCTTCGAGTAAAAAACGTAGAAGGGATTCGAGTAGTCCTGTGCGACTTCCTGTTCGATGGCGCCGCGCTCTTTCGCCCATTGCGCCGCCGCGTCGTCCACGCCGCTCATGCGCAGCGCTTCGATGTGCAGCGCCACATCAATGTCTTCCGAGGGAACCGTAAAAAAATATTGCGTCACGGTATCCTGCGTGTCCGCATCGAAATTCCCGCCCATCGCCGCGGTGATTTCGGCGAGCTGGTCGGCGGAAAGGCCGGGGTTGCCGCGGAACATCATGTGTTCCTCGGCGTGCGCCGTCCCGGGGAAGCCGGCAGGGGCTTCATCGGAGCCGACTTTGTAGTTCATCACCGCCGTGGCCACGGGAGCCAGCGCGTCGCGCACAATGACCACGCGAAGGCCGTTCGGCAACGTCGCACGCAGCACGTTGCTCGCTTCGCTCGTCTGTTCCACTGCGGCCCGCGAGCCGAGTGAAGATCCCAGCAAGAAGAACAGCGCCACCAGTGTGGCAATCACCGCCGAAACAGTTTTTCGATTGCGCGACATTAGAATTTCCTCCTGCGCGAGGGCCGGATGCGTCGGCTCCGCGAGCGTTCCATCATAATCTATTCGCCGGGCGCCGCAAAAACGTATTACTGAGAACGAACTTTATGGCTCGGTTTCATCCCAGTCGCTTCAACAGATGGTCTCCCACGCGTAGCGCGTTCGCCATGATGGTTAGGCTGGGATTCACAGCTGCGATCGACACGAAGAAACTCGCATCGACGACGTAGAGATTATCCAAATCGTGCGCCTTGCAGCTCAGATCAAGCGCCGAAGTTTTGGGATCGCGCCCGAATCGGGCCGTTCCGGCCTGATGAGCGGTGCCGCCAATGGGAATGTTCTTGCCCAGATACAACGATCGGGACATCAAGCGGTCGTGCAGATCCAGGTCCTTGAGCATACTCTTGAGCTTCGCGGTCAAGCGGTGATGTCCCTCCATATTGCTCTCCTCGATGCTCAGCGTGATCTCTCCCTTCCGGTTGACGCTCACGCGATTATTCGCATTGGGCAGATCTTCCGATTGCAGCCAGAAATCGATCGAATGCTCGGCCATGTAATCCATGGCAAACTCGGGTTTCCAAACGGCCCAGTCCGGCGCTTCTCCCTTAAGCATCTCGCCATCGGTCTTTCCCAGCATCTGGATTCCGCCGAGGGGGTATTCCCAATCGTCGGAGCGAAAGTAGAAGTCGTTCAGGCCCAGCGTTTTTTGGAACACGGTTGGGTTAGGGCGTCTGGAAATAGCCATAAAGGCGGAGTTGTTGTGGCGCATGTAATGGCGTCCCACGACATCTGAACCATTCGCGAGTCCATTCGGGTGCTTGTCGTTCGCCGAGCGCAGCAGTAGGGCCGCTGAGTTGACCGCTCCGCAAGAGACCACCACGATGTCCGCTGAATACTCCTCCGATTGCCCGTCGCGCTCGATCAGGACCTTTGTAACCACCCTTCCCGACGCGTCCGTTTCGAGGCGCTTGACGTATGCGCCCGTGAGGAGCTGGACATTCGAATGTTCGAGGGCTGGATCCACGCAAATGATCTGTGCATCCGCTTTGCCGTTGACCAGGCATGGAAATCCATCGAATGCCGCGCACCGCACGCAAGCGCTTGTGTGCAAGGCCTTGCCATCCTTTTCATCGAGCAGGATGCCGAGCGGCAAAGGAAATGGGTGATGGCCGCACCGTCGCAAGTCGTCGTAAAGCTCTTGAATGCGCGGCTCGTGGCTTACGGGAGCGTAACGATAGGGAGCGCTCGCCGGACCCTCCGTGGGGTCGATCCCGTGTTCTCCGTGGACGTGATAGAGATCCTCCGCTTTCGTGTAATACGGCTCGAAGTCCTCATAGCTGAGCGGCCACGCCGGTGAGATGCCGCCATAGTGTCGGACCTCCCCAAAATCCTCCTTGCGAAACCGCAGCAGCGCCGCGCCGTACACCTTCGTATTCCCGCCGACGTAATACTGAATGCCTGGATGAAACGGTTTTCCGTCCTTGTCGTACCAGCTTTCTTGCGCCCGGTACTTCGAGTCGATAAAGACGGCGCGCGAGTCCCAGTTGTCCTTTTCCCTTGGAAGGTATCCGCCCCGTTCCAGAAGCAAAATGCGTTTGCCGGAGGGCGCGAGATGGTAGGCGAGCGTGCCGCCACCGGCTCCCGTGCCAATGATGATGACGTCAAAATGATTCTCTTGCGGCATTGCTTGCTCTCCTAGGGAATTATGGGAGCCAGCGCGATACAGCTCAGGCCCAGCACAAAGAACAGAAACATAATCGCGAGCAGAATCTTGACTCGGCTTCCCGCGCCATGAAACTCCTTCCACACAAAAATACCCCATATCGCGGAAATCATCGTATTGCCCTCGCCAAGAGAGAACGACGTGGCCGGTCCGATCATCGGCACGTAGGAAGCTACAAAGTTCGCAATCGTACCGGCGCCCCAAATCGCTCCGCCCAATACTCCCCACGCGTGCAGACTCAATCGTCCCTGGAAATAGTCCTTCATGCGCAGCTTCTCGCCGCTGACCGGCCGCCGCATTAATCCATAGTTCAAAGGGAAATTGGAAACAACGGCGCCCAGGGCAAAGACGAAATACACAGTGTAGGGCCCCAGATGGTGCGGGCCTGTCAATGCCTTGGCGACGAATGGGTAAAAGAGCCCCACAGCGACTCCGCAGCCCAAACTCAACCCAATCCCTTTCCTACTGGCCTTCGCCCCACCGGAGAGGCCCCGATACGCCATTGCATCCAGGAGGATGGCGATGCAAATCAGCCCGATTCCGCCAAACAGAAGAATGGGATTTCCTTTTGGCGCAATCGCGTAGTTGATGATGGCTCCAATCACCAGCGCCAGTCCTGCTCCGATCGGGAACGCCACCGCCATGCCCGCGACGGATATTGCGGCCACGAGAAGCAGGTTTCCAAGATTGAAAATGGCGCCTCCCAAGAAAGCTTCGATGAGGCTGCGAGGGCTTGCGGTGCCTAGATTGCGAAAAAAACTGTCCGGCGAAGTGGAATTTCTACTTCCGAGTGTCAGTCCAAACAACACTGCGCAAAGCAACAGACCCAATATGTAGTCCCAGTAGAAAAGTTCGAACCGCCACCGTTTGTCGATCTTCTGCGTGTTCGCCCAACTGCCCCAGCAGAGCATGCTGAAGAGCATAAGAACAAGAGCAGTCAGGTAGGTATGTGGGATAAACAATCGTCACCTCGCCCGTAACCGGGCGGATAAGTCGCGTCGAGCAAGCAGGCTAGTTACAGAAACTCCGCCGCCGCTCGATTCATCTCGCGCGACGAGCAACGCGGACTATTGTGACACGCCGGGTAGCGGAAATGCCGATTTTGACGCGGAATAGCGGGATGACGGACGCGCGTATGCAGCGGAACAAACTCGCTGCTACGAGGTCTTGCCCTTGCAGGCCGGGTGCCCGCACGAACAATCGATGTCCGGCGTTTTTTCCATGGCCTCGCACTGGGTGCTGCAGTATTTCCCCGACGTTGTCATGCACGAGCAAACCGGGTGTGCGCACTTCTCTGCTTTCGTGGTCGCCATTTCTTTTCTCCTGAGTTTGGATTAACAGCAACGGTTCCAAGCTGCGATATTAAAGTACTGGCGAATGGCCTTCTGTCCCATAACGAACACATTCCAATTTGGGTCGGGCAGTGCCAAGCGCAATAGCGTGGAAGAGTGAAAGGAAAAAATGGTTGCGGGGGTCCGCACAGCACCGAGCCTGACGCTGACTTTTCGGTGTAATTTCAAACACATAGCTGCCTGAGTCCAATTCGAGGGATGGGTGTGTCCATGTTTCGGCCACGAGCATTTCGAACGTCGGCAGTGAGCGTTCCAAAAACCCTCTCGCCGGTGGGCTTGCAA